>JAESFZ010000228.1_pt1 | contig 58000 bp, 64 predicted proteins | sample 9269561 | NCBI WGS metagenome assembly JAESFZ01 (sample SAMN14515552, study PRJNA621657) | algae metagenome | isolation source: Tildeniella nuda ZEHNDER 1965/U140 and co-occurring heterotrophs from wet... | place: Switzerland: Stansstaad, Zurih | collected 1965-01-01
GAGGCCGCGGCCGAGCTGGGCGCGGGGATAGATCGAGCGCACCAGCGCCGGCTGGATCGCCATGATCGCCGAGCCGCCCAGCCCCTGCAGCGTGCGGGCCGCGATCAGCCACGGCAGCGACGGTGCCAGCGCGCAGCCGAGCGAGGCCAGGCAGAAGAGGGCAAGGCCGAAGCGGTAGACGTGGCGGTAGCCCACGATGTCGGCCAGCGCCGCCACCGGCAGTAGGCAGACCATCAGGGCGATCTGGCTCGCATTGACGATCCAGATCGAGCTTTCGGCGGTGATGTTGAGATCCTGCGCGATGTAGGGCAGCGCGAGGTTGGTCATGGAATTGCTGAGCACCGACATCGACAGGCCGATGGTGATCGTGACCACCGCCAGCAGGCGCGGCAGCCCCGCCGGCATTCCGTCCTGAAGCGGCTCGGCCATCGCCTACTGCGGGACCGTCAGCTCGTCGCCGCCAATGGTCGTGCGTTGCATAAAGCGCTTGTACTTGACGGCATCGTAGTAGGTCGCGCGGTGCAGCACGGCGCGATTGTCCCACACGATCACGTCGCCCTCGCGCCAGGCATGCGAGAGCATGAACTCCGGCTGCTCGGCGCGATAGGCGAGTTCGTACAGGATCGCTTTGCCGATCGGCTCGGGCCAATCGACGATGTGGCCGGCATGGGCGCCGATATAGAGCGCGCGGCGGCCGTTGATCGGATTGTCGCGGAACAGGCGCTGCTTGACCGGCGGCAGCTCCGCCAGCGCCTTGGCGCTCAGGATGCCCTTCTGCACGCGGTCGCGCGAATGCGAAAGCGCATGCTCGGCGACCAGCGGATGGACCGTGGCCTGCAGCGCCGGCGGCAGCGCCTCCCAGGCGGCGCGCATGTTGAGGAACTCGGTGTTGCCGCCCTCCGGCGGGCAGATCCGCGCGGTCAGGATCGAGCACAGCGAAGGGATGCGCTTGAACGAAGAGTCGGAGTGCCAGAAGTAGTTGGCCTTCTGGTAGATCATGCGCATGTCGTCGGGCGGGATCGGCTCGCCCGTCATGATGTCGAGGTTGGACTGGCGCTGGAACTTGGTGCCGGCGGCGGGATTGGACGCGCTGGTGGTCTCGAGCGGCCCGAAGTTCTCGCTGAAGGCGATCTGCGCGTCGTCATCCATCGGCTGGTCGCGGAACAGCAGAACCGAATGCTCCTCGAACGCCGCCCGGATCGGCCCGAATTCGCGGGCCGACAGTGGACGCGTGATGTCGATGCCGGAGACTTCCGCGCCGAACAGCGGATGCAGCTTGCGGACGGCGATGGGGCCGGTGTTGCGCATGTGCGTTGCTCCGCTCAGTCGATAATCGCCTGGTAGGTGAGCACGCGCAGCTCGCGGCGGATCGGATAGGTCGAGGACGGCATGAGCTGGGTCAGCAGCACCACGGCCATGTCTTCCTTGGGATCGATCCAGAAGGCGGTCGAGGCGGCGCCGCCCCAGGCATATTCGCCGGGGGTGCCGGCGATGAAGGCCTTGGCCGGATCGATCATGACCGAGAAGCCCAGGCCAAAGCCGATACCGGTGTAGGTCGATTCGGAGAAGCGCGGCGTGCCCATGTCGGCCATGTCGCCCTTGAGGTGGTTCATGGTCGTGAGCTCGACCGTCTTGCGGCCGAGCAGGCGCACGCCGTCGAGTTCGCCCTTGTTCAGCATGAACTTGCAGAAGCGCAGATAGTCGGAGGCGGTCGAGACGAGGCCGCCACCGCCCGAGTTCACCTTGCGCGGCGCGAGGTAGCGGCTCTTGCCCGGATCGTCGATCAGGTCGAGCTTGCCGCCGGCGCCGGCAGCGTAGTTCGCGGCGAAGCGATCGTGCTTGGCGGCCGGGACGTGGAAGTCGGTGTCGACCATGCCGAGCGGGTCGATGACCTTTTCCTTCAGGTACTTCTCGAAGGGCTGGCCGGAGATCACCTCGACCAGGTAGCCCAGCACGTCGGTGGAGACCGAGTAGTTCCACGCCTTGCCGGGCTGGGCGATCAGCGGGAGCTGCGCCAGCCGCTCGACGACCTGCTTCAAACTGGTGTCGGCCGTTTGGAAATCGACGCCGTCCTGTTTTGCGCGATAGGCGGCATCGACCGGATTGCTCTCCATGAAGCCATAGGTCAGGCCCGACGTGTGGGTGAGCAGGTCGCGGAAGTTGATCTCGCGCTCGGCCGGCGCGGTCTCGATCTTGCCGCGGCTGCCACCGGTCATCACGCGCGGGTTGGCGAAGGCGGGGATGAACTTCGAGATCGGGTCGTCGAGCTGAAAACGGCCCTCCTCGTAGAGCATCATGATGGCCACCGAGGTTAGCGGCTTGGTCATCGAATAGATGCGGAAGATCGTGTCGGCGCGCATCGGCTTGTTGCGGGCCAGGTCGGACTTGCCGGCGACCTCGGCAAAGGCCAGTTCGCCCTTGCGCATGACGCAGGTGACCATGCCGGCCAGCTTCCCGCTGTCGACCCATCCATTCATCCAGGTGCGCACGCGGTCGAGCCGCGCTGCGGAAAGTCCGACCTGTTCGGGGGTAACGAGCGGCAGCGTGTCCATGGCGATCCTCCTGTTAGCCCCGCTAGACTAGCCCAGGACGATAGGGTTCAGACACGCAAAAGACGGGAGGCACCAATGGCGAGATTGTGCGAGGGACGGGTTGCGATCGTGACGGGCGGCGCCCGCGGCGTCGGCCGGGAACACTGCCTGATGCTGGCCGAGCACGGCGCCAAGGTGGTCGTGAACGACCTGGGTGGCGACCGGACCGGCAAGGGCAACGATGTCGGCCCCGCCCAGCAGGTCGTGAACGAGATCAAGGCGATGGGCGGCGAGGCCGTGGCCAACGGCGACGACGTCTCGGACTGGAACGGCGCCAAGCACATGATCGACCAGGCGGTCGAGGCGTTCGGCAAGCTCGACGCCATCGTGCTCAACGCCGGCATCCTGCGCGACCGCATGCTGGTCAACATGAGCGAGGACGAGTGGGACGCCGTCATCAAGGTGCACCTCAAGGGCACCTTCGCACCGGCCCGCCATGCGGCCGCCTACTGGCGCGACCAGGCCAAGCTGAAGGGCGGCCCGGTGGATGCGCGCATCATCACGACGACGTCGGTGTCGGGCATCTACGGCAATATCGGCCAGACCAACTACGGTGCGGCCAAGGCCGGCATCGCCTCCTTCACCATCATCGCCGCGCGCGAACTCGCCCGCTACGGGGTCACGGTGAACTCGATCTCGCCGTCGGCTTTCACGCGGATGACCGAGGACCTGCGGGAATACACCGAGGAGGACAAGAAGCGCCGCGATCCCAAGTGGATTGCGCCCGTCGCCACCTGGCTGGTGAGCGAAGACAGCCGCGAGGTCACGGGCCGTGTCTTCCAGGCCGGAAACGGCATTTTCGCCGTCGCCGAGGGCTGGCATAAGGGCCCGACGGTCGAGCAGATCATGGATCCGGTGCAGGCCGGCAAGGTGCTGAGCGAAATCGCGAAGAAGGCCCGCAAGAACGCCGGGATGAACGGCCTCGACCTCGACTGACGGACGAACAGGGAAAAAGGAAAACACATGAAGACGATCAATCGCCGCACGGCGCTCGCGGCCACGGCGGCGGCTGCGTTGATTCCGGGCGCCGCGCGCGCCCAGGCCTGGCCCAACAAGCCGATCCGCTGGGTCGTGCCCTATACGGCCGGCGGCCTGACCGACGTCACCACGCGACTGACGCTTGAGAAGATGAACATCGGCCAGACCTTCGTCGTCGACAACAAGCCCGGCGCGAACTCGCTGATCGGCGCGGAGATCGTCGCCAACGCAGCACCCGACGGTTACACCTTCCTGACGGTGATTGCGGCCCACGCGGCCAACAAGACGCTCTATGCCGGCAAGCTGAAGTTCGATCCGGTGAAGGGCTTCGAGCCGGTCTCGCTGGTCGGCGTCGCGCCGCTCATCATCACGGTCACCAACGACCTGCCGGTGAAGAACGTCGGGGAGTTGATCGCCTACGCCAAGAAGAACCCGGGCAAGATCTCGTTCGGTTCTTCCGGCGTCGGCGCCGCCGCGCACCTCACCAGCGAACTGATGAAGCAGGTGACGGGCACCGACATGGTGCACGTTCCGTACAAGGGAACGGCGCCCGCGCTGGCCGATCTCGCGGCGGGCAACATCCAGATGCTGATCGACGCGCCGATCGGCGTGATGGCTCAGGTCCGGGCCGGCAAGATCCGCGCGCTTGCCATGCTGTCGAAGAACCGCGTTCCGGGCGTCGAGGAAGTGCCGACCATCGTGGAGTCGGGTGGACCGCTGATCGAATCGTCGACCTGGGTGATGTTCCTCGCGCCGGCCGGCACGCCGAAGGACATCGTCGAGAAAATGTCGACGGAAGTGGGACGCGCCCTCAAGGACGAAGCCCTGCGCAAGCGCCTCGCCGAGCAGGCCGTCATTCCGGTCGGCGCCACGCCGGCCGATACGGGCAAGTTCCTGCAGACCGAGATCGACAAGTGGGAGAAGGTCATCACGACCGCCGGCGTCAAGCCTGACGCCTGATTCCCGTATCCAGGCAGCGGCGCCGGCAATGACCGGCGCCGCTTGGGTCGGATCAGTTCGCCGCGAAGCAGTAAAGCAGGCCCGCGCCGCCGGTCGCCACCAGCGCGGGCAAGTCGCAGCCCCGCGACGGGTGCGAGGTGTTCCACGACTTCGACGGCGCATCGTCGCGCAGGCCCATGCGATCGGTGTGACCGACCATGGCGCTGCCCTCGCCGTTCTTCGTCCAGTTGCCGCAGGTCATGTCCTTGTCCGGCGGGAAGGCGGTGCCGTCGGCCTGCGTGCCGGTGAGGATGTCGTGCTGGTTCACCGTGTAGAGCCGGCTGGGGATCAGCCTGCCGGTTTCCGCGACGCTGGTTGCGGCCGTCAGCTTGTTGTTGTCGGAGTGCAGGTCCTCGACACTCGCCGCTATCTGAACGCCGGTGGCATTCACCCACGGTCCCTTGCCGATGCGATCCCGGGCGTTGACCGCGGTCGCGCCGCCGACCGCCTGGGTGCTGAGATAGGCTCGCCAGGTCTTGCCGCCGGCGCCCGCCTTGGCGGCCAGCGTCTGGCAATGCCGGTCCGCGCCCTCGAGCCCGCCAAAATTGGCACCCTGCGGGCCGCCTACACTGGTGATGAAGAAGGTCATATTGGGAAATTGCGGCGGCGTCTGCTGGGCCTGCGACGACGTGGCAGAACCAACCAGCAAAAGCGTGGAAACGCCGAGCGCAGCGAACTTCGATCTGGCCGTCATGTCGTTTTCTCCCCGATTCTTATGTACTCTGACGCTCCACATCCTGACGTTTGGAACCTGTCTGGCCCACTCAATTTCTCGTGGGCTGAAGCGGAAAAACCTCTCCCCGACAGTGCTTGTGCAGCCTCAGCGCTTTACTCGCCGCGCGCCGTGTCGTTTTCTTCGCTCATGGTTTCGGCCCTCAGCCTGGCGAACGGCCTCACGCTTCTGTTCGCAGCCCTTTGCCTCTGGACGATGGCGATGCAGTCGCGCGGCGGCGTCACGACATTGGGACGGGTCGCGCTGCCAGGCGGCTTCGCGGTGCTGGCGACCCTGATGCTGCTCGCCGGCGTGTTCGAGGCGAGCTTCCTGTTCGACATTCTCTGGGTGGTGGCCTTCGCGGTGGGCTCGGTGATCGGCCGTATTCGCGGATGGATGCTGAGCGTGCAGTCGAACCGGGAGTCGGGGCTGGTGTCGCTGCCGGCGACGGTCGACGGACTCATCGCCGCTCTCATTCTCGTCGCACTGTCCATCATCGACTTCTCGTCGGCGATGATGGGCGAAGCGCTGATCGAGCCGGGATACATCGCGGCGGGCAGTGCGCTCTGCGCCGGCTTCCTCGGCTATCGCGTCCTGGTCATCGCCTTGCGCGTCGTTCGCCCGAAGACCGACAAGGTCTCGCGCGCGGCCTGACGGGCGCGCGGCCTCACAATCCCCGAAGTGTCTCCAGCACGCGCGGCTGCGGCCAGGTCCAGCCGCTGGCGCCTTCATAGGCGCGCATCGCGCGTAGCACGACGTCGTCCGCGCGCGGCGGGCCGATGATCTGCAGGCCGACCGGCAGGCCAGCCCTGGTGAGACCCGCCGGCATCGACGCGGCGGGTTGTCCGGTGAGATTGCAGGGAAGAGTGTAGGGCGCACCCTTCGTCCAGCGCGGGAACGCCTCGGAATTGTAGAGCGTCTCCACCGGCGGCGCCGCGGTCGGGGTGACGGGCGCGAGCAGCAGATCGTAGTTGCGATGCCAGAGGGCGAGGTCGCGCGCGAGCTTGCTCTTGGCTTCGTAGGCGCGGGCATAGTCGGCGAGGGTGATCGACAGACCCTTTTCCGCAAGCGCGCGCAGGCCGGGGTCGAGCTTGTCGTGGAGCTGCGTCGGGATCTGGCGGAACCGCGTGGCGAAGCTGCCGATCCACAGCGGTTCGAAATGCTGCTGCAGCGGCTCGAACATCGGGCCGACCTCCTCGACATGCGCGCCGAGATCCTCGAAGCGCTTCGCCGCCGCCACGATGAGATCGCGCACCTCCGGATCGGCCTGCACGTGGCCGAGGTCGAGGCTGAGACCGATCTTCCAGCCGCGCACGCCGGCGTCGAGGCCGACCGTGTAGTCGCGCGCCTCGGCGGGCAGCGACCGCCAGTCGCGCGGATCGGGACCAGCCGTGAGGTTCAACGCCATCGCGGTGTCGAGCACCGAGCGCGCCAGGACGCCCTGGCTGATGACGTCGGCGAAGGGCGCATCCGCCGGCGACTGCGGGATGCGTCCATAGGACGGCTTCAGGCCGACGAGCCCGGTATGGGCTGCGGGAATGCGGATCGAACCGCCGCCATCGTTGCCATGGTTGAATGGATTGACGCCCGCCGCCGTGAGTGCCGAGGCGCCGCCGGACGAGCCGCCGGGTGAGTGGGCGACGTTCCACGGATTGCGCGTCGTGCCCTGGAGAGGCGAGTCGGTCAGAGCCTTCCAGCCGAACTCGGGCGTCGTGGTCTTGCCAAGAATGATCATGCCCCCGGCAAGGAACCTGTCGACGACGGCGGCGTTCTCGATAGCCGGGGTCTCGTCCGTGGAATGCGATCCAAGACGTGTCGGCCATCCCTTTACGTTCGTCGTGTCCTTGATCGTCGTCGGAATCCCGTCGAACGGAGAGAGCGGCTCGCCTTTCTGCCAGCGCGATTCCGCAGCCTTTGCGGCACTTTGCGCGCCTTCCGCATCAACCAGCACGAACGCGTTCAGATGAGGTTGCAGCGCTGATGCACGCTTCAACATCGCATCGACGATCTCGACGGGTGACGCCTGACGGCGCGCGAAGAGTTTTGAGAGTTCCGCTGCGGAAAGCCAGTCGAATGCAGAGTCAGACATGCGCAATTGGTCGGTTCTCGACGAACATTGGATGTTCCAAAGTGAGGGTGACGACGCAGTGTCGACTCTGATTTCTCGTAAGTCGAGAGCGTATTGGAGGAGTAGGTGATGGAAACTGTTACAGCGCTTGTTGCCACCGGTGCCGCCTTCGCGGCGAGCTATCTCATCGGACGATCGCTGACGACTTCGCTTCTTCTCGTGATGCTGGGTGGGTTGCTTGCGGGGGCGAGCTTTGCCGTCCTGTTCTTCGTCTCGACCGTGACGGTCGGACACCTGATGCCCGGCCTGTTCGAGCCCTGGCTGCTCGGCATTCATTTCATCGCCCTTGCCATCGTGGTGCCGCTCGGGGGAGCCGCCATTGCGGCGCTCACGCACCGCCACGTCGAGCGCGTCGACGCCTCGCGCCTGCCGTTCTGAAGGAAAGCGGGAGGCGAAACGGACGTCTTTCCCGCACCGGCCCCGCACCGCTAAGGTCCCCTGCAAACAGGGGAGGTGGCAGGGATGGTTGAGGTCAAGCTCGGCGCCGGCACGGCCGTGCGCATCGAGGAAAGTTACGAGCCCAACTTCGACGCCAGGGCTTTCTTTCCCGACTGGGATCCCGCCGTCGTCGAGCGTCATCGCGGCTGGCTGATGCCGGCTCACTATGACGAGGCTTCTGCCTTCCTGAAGCTGAGCGTCCATAGCTGGCTGCTGAAGATCGGCGGCAAGACGATCCTGATCGACACCTGTGTCGGCAATCACAAGCCGCGTCCCCATCGGCCGAAGTGGCACCTGATGGAGACGAAGTATCTCGAACGGCTGAAGGCGGCCGGCGTCGAGCCCGAGCAGATCGACATGGTCATGTGCACCCATCTCCACGTCGATCATGTCGGTTGGAACACGCGGCTCGAGAACGGCAAGTGGGTGCCGACTTTCAAGAATGCCAAATACGTCTTCAGCCGCGCCGACTACGATCACTACCTTAAGCTCGACAGCGATCCCGCGACCGGTCCCGTCAATGCGGGCTCGTTCCGCGATTCCGTGTTGCCCGTGGTCGAGGCCGGGCTCACGCAGATGATCGATGGGGCCGCGCAACTCGACGAGAATCTAGCGGTCGAGCCGGCGCCGGGGCATACGCCGGGTACGATCGCCATCAAGTTCGAATCGCGCGGCGAGAAGGCGCTGTTCTGTGGCGACATCCTTCACCACGCACTGCAGGTCTATCATCCCGAGTGGAACAGCTTCGCCTGCGCCGATGGCGTCGGTGCGCGCAAGAGCCGGCGCGCGGCGCTGGAGCATTGCGCCGGCAGCGGCGCGCGGCTGATGCCGTGCCACTTCGGGGCGCCATTCAGTTGCCACATCGACCACAGGGACGATGGGTTCGTGCCGCGCTTCGGCGGGCAATTCTAGGGGAGAGAGAAGATGATCTACGAAATGCGGGTCTACAGGTGCGTGCCGGGACGTCTCCCGGCGCTGCTCAATCGCTTCAACACCATCACGCTGAAGATCTGGGAGCGGCACGGCATCAAGCAGGCCGGCTTCTTCACGACGCTGATCGGCGAGTCGAACCAGGAGCTGACCTATTTCCTCGCGTGGGAATCGCTGGCCGACCGCGAGAAGAAGTGGAACGCCTTCGCCGCCGATCCGGAGTGGCTGGCCAAGCGCGCCGAAACGGAGAAGGACGGCGCGATCGTCGAGAACGTCTCGGTGCAGATGCTGACGCCGACGGCCTTCTCGTCCGTCCAGTAGGACGTTACTCCGCCTTGAGGCCCGCCTCCTTTGCGAGGCGGGCCCATTTGGCGAGGTCATCGGCCACATAGGCCGCGAACTCGGCAGGCGTACCGAACTGCGGGTCGGCACCGAGTTCGACGAACCTCTTCGCGACATCGGGCGAGCGGACCGTCGCGTCGATGGCCGCATGCAGGCGATCCACCAGGGCTTTCGGCGTGCCGGCGGGAAGGAACACGCCGTAGGAGATCGCTGCTTCGTACCCTGGCAGTCCGGACTCCGAGATGGTGGGAATGTCGGGCGCCGCCGCCGAGCGCTCGAGCGCGGTCTGTCCGAGCGCGCGCATCTTTCCGGCCTTCGCATGAGGCAGCGCCGTCGAGAGGCCGCCGAAATAGAGATCGACCTGGCCCGCCATGAGATCGGCCATCGCGGGGCCGCCGCCCTTGTAGGGCACGTGCACGATGTCGAGCCGTCCCATCGCCTTGAAGAGTTCGAGCGCCAGGTGGGTCGCGCCGCCCGCGCCGGCGGAGGCGCCGTTCAGTTTTCCCGGCCGCGCCCGCGCCAGCGACAGCAGGCCGGCGATGTCCTTCGCCGGCAGATCGGGGCGCACGACCAGCAGCATCGGGTTGATGCCGACCGGCGCCACGGCGACGAAGTCCGTCCGCACATCGTAGGGCATGTTGGGGTTCAAGGCCGGTGCGACCGTGGTCGAGCCGTTGGAGGCCAGCATGAACACGCTGCCATCGGGTGGGCTCTTGGCCGTGAAATTTGCGGCGATCTCGCCGTTGGCGCCCGCCTTGTTCTCGACCACGACGGTGCGACCCAGCCGTTCGCCGATGCCCGGCGCGATCACCCTGGTGAGGAGATCGTTGGGACCGCCGGGCGGGAAACCCACGACGAACCGCAGCGGCCTGTCGGGAAAGTCCGATACCTGGGCGCGGACCGGGGCCAGGGGGAGTGCCGCGAGGCCGGCGAGCAGATGGCGGCGAAGGGGCTTGCTCATTCAGGAAGTATGCTAGGCTTTTGCCAACACAGGGAGGAAACAAAAATGCAACGCAGGACTTTCACGGCCGCGGGTGCGGCAGCCTTGCTCGGCTCGTTGGCGGGAGTGCCCGCACGCGCGCAGTCGCTTGGCGGCGACGTCCGCTTTCTCTGCGGCTTCGCCCCGGGCGGGACGGCCGATCTGCTGTGCCGCATCCTCGCGGAAGCGGCGACGTCCGAGGTCGGTCAGAAAGTGATCGTCGATACCAAGACCGGCGCCAGCGGCTTCATCGCCAACGAGATCGTGGCCAATGCGGCACCGGATGGCCGCACGATCGGCCTCGCCGCCATGGCTGCGATGTGCGTGTCGCCGGTGATGCCGGGACAGAAGCTGCCGATCAACGTCGACACCGACCTGACGCCGATCGCCAACATCGTGGGCGTCACCAACATGCTGGTCGTCGGTAAGCACATGCAGTACCGGACGATTCCGGAGATCATCGACTTCGCCAAGAAGAACCCCGGCAAGCTCACCTACGCTTCGGCCGGCAACGGCACCTCGCAGCATCTCGCCGCCGAACTGTTCAAGAAGATGGCCGGCATCAACATCCTTCACGTGCCTTATCGCGGCGGTGCGCCCGCGATCCAGGACATGATTTCAGGCAATTGCGACATGATGTTCGGCAACATGCCGGAGTTCCTGGGACAGATTAACGGCGGCGGGCTCATTCCCGTGGCGTTCGGATCGCCCAAGCCGTCTCCCATGTTTCCCAATTTGCCGCTGATCTCGAAATACCTGCCGGGCTTCGAGGTGGTGAACTGGTTCGGCGTGTTCGGGCCGAGGGCCCTGCCGGCCAACCTGACCGACTACTGGAACAAGGCGCTGCGCGCGGCGGTCGCCAAGCCCGAAGTCCAGAAGCGCTTCGCCGAAAGCGGCATGGATACGATCATCGGCTCGCCTGCCGAGTTCAAGGCGACCATCATGGCCGATCGCAAGAAGTGGGAAGGGGTCATCAAGGAAGCCGGCATGCGAGCCGACTGACCGATGCCGCTCGCGGACACTGCGCAGGGCACCCTCCACTACGACGTGGTCGATCAGGTTGCGCCCTGGCGACAGAAACGCCTGCCGATCCTGTTCCATCACGGGATCGGCGCCAGCCCGGGAATCTGGGCGGGCTGGCAGCCGGCACTGGCGGACGCCTTCCGCCTCATGACCTTCGACATGCGCGGCTACGGCCGTTCCACGATCCCGGCAGAGGACTTCAAGTGGTCGCTCGATCTGCTGGTCGAGGACCTGTTCGCGGTCGCCGACGCCGCCGGTGCGGAGCGGTTCCATCTCGTGGGCGAATCGATCGGCGGCACCGTGGCGCTGGCGGCGGCGCTCGCGCGGCCCGGCCGGATCGCCACGCTCACCGTCAGCAACGGCGCCCATCTCGGTGCGTCCATCCAACGAGTCGAAGCCTGGCGCCGCCAACTCGACGAAGGCGGCTCGAAGGGCTGGTCCGACGCCTTCCTGCGCGATCGCTTCCATGACGGCGCCGTGTCGCCGGAGCGGCTGGCATGGTTCGCTGTCGAACAGGAGAAATGGTCGCGTGTCTCCATCCTGAACGCGCTCGGCGTCCTGATCGGCACCGACCTCACCTCCCGCCTGCCCGAAATCAAATGTCCCACTCTGCTGCTGCATCCGGACGGCAGTCCGTTCATTCCGGTGTCCGTCATGGCCGACCTGTTCAAGGGCCTGCCCGATGCCGAGTTGAATGTCTTCGGCCGGTCCCGTCATGGCCTGCCTTTCTCGCACGCTGTGCAATGCGCGCAGGCACTACGGTCTTTCCTCGACTCCCGCAGAGTGGACTGATAGTCGAGTTGTCAGACAACTAAGAACCACGAGGGAACAATGAGACGGATTTTGGCCGGTGCGGCCGCGCTGGCGATCGCGTTTTCGGCGGCTCCCGGATTTGCCCAGGAGAAGCTCAACGTCTGGTGGGTGAAGGGCTTCTACAAGTCCGAGGACGATGCGCTGTTCGCCGCCATCAAGAAATTCGAGGCGAAGACCGGCGTGAAGGTCGACCTGTCCCAGTACGCCGTGCAGGACATGATCCCCAAGACCGTTGCCGCCCTCGATTCGGGCTCGCCGCCCGACATTGCCTACTCGGACACCTATGACGTCCAGGTCGCGGGCAAGTGGGCTTACGACGGCAAACTCGAGGACATTTCCGACGTCATCGAGCCGATGAAGGACCGGTTCGCGCCGGTCACGATCGAGACGGCCTATCTCTATAACGACAAGGCCAAGAAGAAGGCCTTCTACGGCTTCGTCCTGAAGCAGCAGACGCTGCATATCCAGTACTGGAAGGACATGCTGGCGACGGCGGGCTTCAAGGAAAACGACATTCCCGGTACCTGGAAGGAGTACTGGTCTTTCTGGTGCGACAAGGTCCAGCCGGCCTATCGCAAGGCCACCAGCAGCCGCGTCTACGGCATCGGCAACCCGATGGGCGTGGAATCGACCGACTCGTTCCAGTCGTTCCTGAGCTGGGTCGACGCCTACAACGTCAAGCTGGTCGACGATTCGGGCAAGCTGCTGGTCGACGATCCGAAGGTGCGCGCAGGGCTGATTGCTGCGCTGCGCGACTACACCGACATCTATGCCAAGGGCTGCTCGCCGCCCTCGTCGACGACCTGGAAGGATCCCGACAACAACGTCGCCTTCCACAATCGCACGACGATCATGACGCACAACTACACGATCTCGATCGCCGCCAAGTGGCTGGACGACGCCAACAACGAGCAGCTCACGCCCGAGCAGCGCGCTGCCGGCCGCAAGGCCTATGACGAGCTGATCGCGACGGCCGGCTTCCCCAAGAAGCCCGACGGCTCGCAGATGGTCTACCGCACGGCCGTCAAGGTCGGCGTTATCTTCCAGGACTCCAAGAACAAGCCGCGCGCGCGCGAGTTCCTGAAGTTCCTGCTCGAGGAAGAGAACCTCCGCCCCTATGTCGAGGGCGCGCTCGGCCGCTGGTTCCCGGTGACGAAGGCCAGCCAGGAGAGCCCGTTCTGGCAGGCCGACAAGCATCGCAAGGCGGTGTACGACCAGTTCAAGGCCGGTACGCTGCCCTTCGAGTTCACCAAGAACTACAAGTTCACCATCCTCAACAACGAGAACGTCTGGGCCAAGGCGATGAATCGCGTGGTGAGCGAGAAAGTCTCGGTCGAGAAGGCCGTGGACGAGATGATCGCCCGCATCAAGGAAGTGGCCAAGTAAGACCGCTTTCGCGAGTACGCGTATGGCGGCGTCCACGATCGACACGATGGCCCCCGGGGAGAAATCCCGGTGGGCCGGCTTCGGCCTGTCGGAGCGGCAGGCCTGGAGCCTGCTGTTCGTCGCGCCCTATGTCGCGATCTTCATCGGCTTTGTCGTGTTCCCGGTGGGCTACAGTTTCTGGCTGGCCCGGAGTCCGCAGCTCTATGTCGAGCTGGCGGCCGATCCGATCTTCCTGCGGACGGTGATCAACACCTTCATCTTCCTGGTCGTGGCCATCAACGTGAAGATGGCGCTTGCGTTGTTCCTGTCCGGCTTCTTCATGCACAAGCGCTGGTGGGTGAAGGTGCTCGCGGTGCTGTTCGTCCTGCCCTGGGCGGTGCCGTCGATCCCGACCATCCTGTCGGTGCGCTTCATGCTCAATCCGGAGTGGGGCGTCATCAACCAGCTGATTTTCAGACTGACCGCCGAGGACGGGCCGAACTGGCTGAACGACCCCGCGCTGGCGCTCACGCTCTCGATGCTGGTGCACATCTGGAAGTCGCTGCCCTTCTGGACGCTGATCCTGCTGGCCGGCCGGCTGGCCATCCCGGGCGAACTCTACGAAGCCGCCTCGGTCGACGGCGCCGGGGCCTGGCACCGTTTCCGCTACATCACCTGGCCGTCGATGAGCACGCTCTACGTCACCTGCACGCTGCTCTCGATGATCTTCACGGTCGGCGACTTCAACAGCGTCTACCTGCTGACCGGTGGCGGCCCGGCGGACCTTACGCATGTGCTGGCGACGCTCGGCATCCGCTACCTGCGTCTCGACCAAGTCGGTCTCGCCATGGCGTCGATCGTGTGCGCGCTGCCGCTGATTCTGCCGCTCGTCTACTTCATGATGCGGCGGCTCTCGCGATGAGCCCGCGCAAAATCCTGCGCACGGTCGGCTTCGAGAGCGGACTGCTGCTGATCGGCATTCCGGTGCTGCTGTGGACGCTGATCCCGATCTACCACATGCTCCTGTTCGCGATTTCGCCCAAGGATGCGGCCTTCTCGGGCCAGCTCTGGCCGACGAATCCGACCCTGCGCAACTTCGGAACGGTGCTCAGCCAGAAGCACCATTTCCTCAATCACTTCTGGCTGCAGATGTTCAACTCGCTGGTCATCTCGGTCGGCACGGCGGCGATCACGCTGTTCGTGGCGACCGCCGCGGCCTTTGCGATCAGTCGGCTGCGCATGAAGGGCGGCCGCATGGTGATGAACCTGGCGCTGCTGACCTACTTCATCCCGGCCGCGTTCCTTGCGGTGCCCATGTACAAGACCATGGGGATGTACGGGCTGCTGAACAACGACTGGGCGCTGGTGCTCGCGATGGCGACGATCGCCTCGCCCTATGCGATCTGGATCCTGCGCCAGGCGTCCGACAAGCTGCCGGTCGAACTCGACGAGGCCGCCATGATCGACGGCGCCTCGCCGTTCCAGCTCTTCCGCCTGATCTACCTGCCGCTGATGGTGCCGTCGCTGATCGCCGTCGGCACCTATGCGCTGCTGCTGGCGTGGAACGAGTATCTCTATGCGTTCCTGCTGCTGTCGAAGAACACGGCGATCACCCTGCCGGTGGCGCTGGGCATCTTCCTCTCGGCCGACGATTCGCCTTGGGAACTGCTGATGACGGCAGGCTTCCTCTACGCGCTGCCGCCGGCGGCCATCTACTATGCATTCCGCCGCTACATGTCGTCGGGCCTCACCGCGGGCGCGGTGAAGGGCTAGGGTTCACCCGTGCCGCATGCGCTTGCGGGTGGCGAAGGACGCCCGCATCGATTCGGCGACCTGCTCGACTTCGGCGCGCCAGCGCAGCGTGGGATCCCAGATGGCGGCGAGGTCCATGCCGAGCACGATGCCGTTGGCGATGATCTTGGCCGTGTGAAGGTCGGTGCGTGTGGTCGCCGGGATGACGGCCGTGCCGAGGCCGGCCCGGGCCAGCGCAAGGATCACCGTTCCCGAACCGCCCTCGTGGCGGATGCTGGGCGACAGCGACAGCAGCCGCAGGGCCGCATCGAGAGTCAGACGCGACTGATATCCGCGATCCAGCACCAGCAGGTCGCGCTCGCACAGCGCCCGGAGGTCGATTCCGCTCCGGCGTTCGCTGCCGCTGAAGGGCTTCGGGGATGCAGCGAGGATGTCCAGGCGCACGATCTGGTGCTCGACGAGGCCGGTGTCGTAGCGCGGGCGCCCGGTGATGCCCATCGACGCCTCGCCGCTCAGCACCAGGTTCTCGATCTCGACGCCGTTGGCCTCGATGACGCCGATGCGGATGTTCGGCTTGGTCTGGATGAAGTCGGCGATCCGCGGCGCCACCACCGTCTCGATCGTATGAGCGGTCGCGGCGACCGTGATGTGCACCGCGGGCTGCACGCTGTTGACCCGGGCCGCCGCTTCGAGCCTGGCGATGCCTTCCAGCGCCGCCGAGGCCAGCGGCAGCAGGTCGTGCGCATCGCTGGTGGCCGCCATGCCGCGGCCCGACGGCTCGAACAGAGACAGGCCGAGCCGATGCTGGAATTCCGTGATGCGGCGGGACAGGGCCGATTGCGAAATGTTGAGGCGCTCCGCGGCTTCCACCAGCGATCCCGAGCGATAGACGGCCACGAAGGACTCGAGGAGACGCTTGTCCATTCCTGCGAAAGCCTCAGCAATAAGTCTGCAGACAATGCACTTCATGCATAAGGTGGATCGGTGCTAGCGCTGCGTCAACCGCGCCCGTGGTGGGGCGGATCGAGAAGGAACACAGGGATGCAGCGCCGACACCTCCTTACGCTCGGAACCGCCGCCGCCGGATCGATCGTCGCGAGCCGGATATCGCAGGCGCAGGGCGCCTATCCCGATCGGCCGATCACCCTCGTCGTCGCCGCGCCGCCGGGCGGCGGCACCGACATCGTGGGCCGCATGTTCGCCGATCACCTGTCCCGGGAGTTCGGCCAGCAGGTCATCGTCGACAACAAGGGCGGTGGCAACGGCAACATCGCCACGGCTCTCGTCGCGAAGGCGAAGCCGGATGGGTACACGCTGCTGATGCAGTATTCGTCGTTCCATTCGGCGAACCCGGCGATGATCAAGAACCTGAACTGGTCGCCCAAGGACCTGACCGGTGTCGCCATGGGCGCGATCGCCCCGCAGCTCATCGTCATTGCCAAGAAGGTGCCGGCCGACAATCTCAAGGACTTCATCGCCTACGCCAAGGCCAATCCGGGCAAGCTGAACTATGCGTCGTTCGGGCCGGGCTCGGTCGCCCATATCGGCGGCGTGCTGCTGAACAAGGCGGCCAGCATCGATCTCGTCCATATCCCGTACAAGGGGGCGGGGCCGGTGAGCGCCGACCTCGTGGCGGGGCAGGTGGAGCTGGCGGTCATGAGTCCGCCCTCGCTCGCGGCCCATATCCGCAACGGCAACGTGAAGGCGCTTGCTATTGCGAACGAGGCTCGTCATCCCGCGTTCCCGGAGATTCCCACGACGCCCGAAGCGGGCCTGCCGAGCTTCGTGTTCGATGCCTGGTACGGGATGTTCGCACCGGCGGGCACACCCAAGCCGATCATAGACAAGTTGAATGCGGCGATGAGGAAGATCGCCAGGCTCGATGTCGTGGTCGAACGCTCGACCCAGCTCGGGACCGTCCTCAAGGACTGGACCCCGGAGCAGTTCGATCGGTTCGTCGCTGCGGAAGGCGAGGTCTGGTCGAAGCTGATCCGGGAAAACAAGATCACGCTCGACGAATAGAGACGAGAAGAATCCGGCTCTTTCCATCCCCCTGGAGACAATCATGACAGGTTCCCTGAACGCCAACGCCGGCCCGCGTATCCGCTACAAGGCCGAGGAGGGTGCGCCCTACGAGACGATCACCGTCGACAAGCTGACGCCGATCATCGGCGCGGAGCTGGGCGGCGTTGATCTCAGCAAGCCGCTGTCGAACCGCCAGCAGGACGAAATCCACCGTGCCCTGGCCGAGAACCTCGTCATCTTCTTCCGCGATCAGGTGCTCACGCCCGAACAGCACATGTCGTTCGGGCGCCTGTTCGGCGAGCTGCATGTCCATCCCGCCGCGCCGCATGAGCCGGGCGTGCCGGAAATGATGCGTATCCACTCCGACAGGAACAGCCCGCGCGCCAACGGCGAGGGCTGGCATACCGACGTGAGCTGCGAGGTCGAGCCGCCGATGGGCTCCATCCTGCACATCAAGACCTGCCCGCCGCGCGGCGGCGACACGCTGTTCGCCAACATGTACGCGGCCTACGAGGCGCTGTCGGACCGCATGAAGGCCTATCTCGACGGCATGATCGCGCTGCATGACGGCGAGCCGGTCTATCGCGGCCTCTTCAAGCCGATCGGCGTGGCCGACAAGGCCGAGTATCCCCGCGCCGAGCATCCGGTGGTGCGCACCCATCCGGTCACCGGCCGGAAGTGCCTCTACGTCAATGCCGGCTTCACCAGCCGCCTGCTCGGCGTGCCGCGCGACGAGGGCGACGCGATCCTACGCTATCTCTACCAGCACATGGAGAACCCGCTGTTCCAGTGCCGCTTCCGCTGGCGCGAGAACTCGATCGCCTTCTGGGACAATCGCTGCGCCCAGCACCGCGCCATGTGGGATTACTGGCCCCACACCCGCAGCGGCCACCGCGTCACGGTGAAGGGCGAACGCCCCTTCTAGGATCAGGCTCCCTTCGGCAGCGTCGCCATGAAGGCCTTGAGCCGCGGTGCCCATTTGGCGGCGTCGAGGCCCGAGGCGGAGTGGCCGAGTTCGCTGTCGATCTCGAAATAATCCGCGGTCACGCCGGCGGCCTTCAGTTTCTCCATCACCGCCGGCGCGATCGAGGGCGGGAAGAGCTTGTCGGTGCGCGAGATCACGTAGAGCACCTTGGCTCTGATCTTCGACATGTCCTTCTCGGCGTCGAAGTTCACGCTGGCGCGACGCAGCACGACCAGCGAATTGCCGTCGAACACCTTTGACCAGCTTTCGGCGCGCTTCACGATCTCGGCCTCGCGCGCGGCCTTGTCGGGGAACTGCGCGGCGAGCTGCTCCTCGATGCCGTAGCGCTTCAGTGTCGCCACGCGCATGTCGGTCAGGACCCTGGTGATCCCGCCATTCTCGTAATAGCGCCCGCCGTTCCAGTTCGGGTCCTTGGCCAGCACGTCGATCAGTGCCTTGACCGAGGCTTCGCCACCCGAGCCCTTGGGCGCGCTCACCACCGGCACCAGCCCGTCCATGAAATCGGGATAGGTGACGCCCCACTGGAAGGTCTGGTAGCCGCCGAAGGAAGGGCCGGCGACCGCCACGAGATGCTTCACGCCGAGACCGTCGAGCAGGGCCTTCTGCGCGTTGACGATGTCGACCAGCGTGATGGTCGGGAAATCGGGGCCGTAGGGCTTCCCGGTCTTCGGGTTCACCTGCGCCGGATTGGTCGAGCCGTAGGACGAGCCCAGCATGTTGGACGACACGACGAACAACCTGTTCGTGTCGATCGCCTTGCCGGGGCCGACCAGCCCGTCCCACGAGCCTTCCGCGCCGTTGGCGCCCGCGCGACCTGCCATGTGCTGGCTCGACGTGTAGCCGTGAGTCAGCAGTACGCCGTTGCGGCCATCGGGTGCCAGCGTGCCGTAGGTCTCGTAGGCAATCCTGACGTCGGGGATGACGGTGCCGCTCTCGAGGCGGAACTCCTTCATAGTGAAGAGCTGCTTCTGGACGTTCACGAGTTCTCCCTGGGCGAAGGCACCCCTGCCGATCAGGAACGGCGCGACGGAAAGAGCGGCTAGCAGTGGGCGGCGGGGCAGCGACGATGTCATCGGTTCCTCCTCGGTCAGGCGCGGGCGGGCTGGAGCGGCAGGTCGGCGATGGCGCGCGCGGCCAGTCGCTTGCGATCCCTCTCGGGACGGATGAAGAGCAGGCCGATGATGCCGCCGGCGAGGAGCAGCACGCCGAGGATGACGTAGCCCTGCTCGTAGCCGGCGATCGGCGTTGCCGCGTTCTGGATCATCGAGCCCATGATCCGGGGCGCGAGGACGCCGGCGAACGTCACGACCGACGTGGTGATGGCCAGCATCGCCGCGCGCTGCGGATGCGGGGTCAGTTCGCTGATGATCATGGGAAGGACGACGTAGATCGTGCTGCCGATGGCGGAACCGAAGACCAGGGCGGCGATCTTGAGACCGTCCGTCGGCATCGCGCCGACGAAGGGAAGCACGCAGCCGCCGGCGACGATGGTGAGACACGGCAGGACGCCGCGGCAGAGGCGGCTGGACACACCTTTCCTCTTCAGTCTCTGGGAAACGTAACCTCCGGCCAGGACCACGAGGGCACCGAAGACCCAGGGCAGGACGGTCAGGTTGCCTCCCAGCTTCTGGCTGAAGCCGAGGCCCGCGACGAGGTAGGACGTGAACCAGGTGAGGCCCAGCGCCAGGCCCCAGTAGCTGGCGAAGCCCGCGGCGCAGGCGGCGAGGATTGTCGGGCAGGTGAGCAGGTAGCGATAGGGCACGCGCTCGTTGCTGCCGCCGGTGTTGCTCACCGGTGCATCGACGAGTGTGCCCTCGCGGCCGAAGATCAGCCACAGCACGGCCCAGGCCAGGCCCGCGATGCCGAGCGCGCCGAACGCCCAGTGCCACGAGTATTTTTCGATGATCCAGTTGAGCAGCGGCACGGCGATGATGACGCCGAAGGCCGATCCCTGTGCGATCACCGCCGTCGGCAATCCGCGCAGCGAGTCGGGAAACCACTTGTAGATGGCGTGGGTCGCGACCGGACCGGCCGGCCCTTCGCCAGCGCCCAGGATGACGCGGCAGATGATGAGCGTCTCCAGGCTCACCATGCCCAGCATCGGAAACTGGACGATCGACCAGAGGATCGCCATGACCAGCAGCGTGTGCTTGGTCTTCACGCGGTTGGAGATGAAGCCGACGACGATCGCCGAGACCGCGAACAGCAGGAAGAACGCCGAGCCGATGTCGCCGAACTGTTCCGGCGTCAGTCCGAGGTCACGCGTGAGAGGAACGGCCGCGAGCCCTACGACGACCTTGTCGGCGAAATTGATCAGCATGAAGAGAAAGAGCAGGGCGGTCATGCCCCAGGCCCCCTTGAGGGGCCGATCCTGAACGGTCACGCGGCGTCACTCCCCACTCGCCCGTTGTCGTCGAGCTTTCGCACATCAGACGTGAGCACCGATGGCCCGTCAAGGAACGGGAGCGCTCCCCAGGATCGGGAAAGAAAAAGGGGCGCCTCGCGGCGCCCCTCCTTGTAGGTCACGATCCGCGAGGGATCAGTTCTTCACGAACGGGCACTTGCCGTCCTTCATCGGGCGAAAGGCCTCGTTGCCCGGCACCGTGGCGATCAGCTTGTAGATGTCGTCCTTGCTCTTGGACTCCGCCGGCGTCTTGACCTGGAACAGGTACATGTCGCGCTCCAGGCGGCCGTCCTCGCGCAGCTTGCCGTTCTTCGTCATGACGTCGTTGACGGGGATTTCCCGCATCTTCGCCATCACCGCTTTCGGGTCGTCGGTCCCCGCGGCCTGCACCGCCTTGAGATAGTGCAGCGTCGAGCTGTAGACGCCGACCGTCAGCATGCTGGGGATCTTGTCCTTCTTGGCGCGGAAACGCTTGGTCCAGGCGCGGGTCTCGTCGTTGAGATCCCAGTAGAACGCCTCGGTGAGGACGAGGCCCTGCGCCACCGGCAGGGTGAGAGCGGCCACGTCGGTCGAGAAGACGAGGAGGCCGGCGAGGCGCTGGCCACCCTTGGTGATGCCGAACTCGCCGGCCTGCTTGATCGAGTTGATCGTGTCCTGGCCCGCGTTGGCAAGGCCGATGACCTTGGCCTTCGAGGCCTGCGCCTGCAGCAGGAACGACGAGAAGTCCTGCGTGCTGAGCGGATGCCTGACGCCGCCCAGCACCTTGCCGCCGGCCGCCGTAACGACCGCCGTGACGTCGCGCTCCAGCGCATGGCCGAACGCATAGTCGGCGGTGAGGAAGTACCAGGAGTCGCCGCCGTCCTTGACGACCGCGCCGCCGGTCACCTTGGCCAGCGAGTAGGTGTCGTAGACCCAGTGCGCGCCCGTCGGCGAGCAGGCCGGACCGGTGAGGTCGGCCGAGGCCGCGCCAGTGTTGATGTCGATCATGCCCTTTTCCTGGGCAATCTTGCGCACCGCCAGCGCCACCGACGATGTGCCGATGCCGGTGATCATCTTCACGCCGTCGACGTCGTACCACTTGCGGGCGATGGCCGCGCCGACATCGGGCTTGGTCTGGTGGTCGGCCTGCAGGATTTCGATCGGACGGCCGAGGACCTTGCCGCCGAAATCGTCGATCGCCATCTGGATGGCCTCGACCTCACCCTGGGTAAGGTCGCCATAGACGCCCGAGAAGCCTTCCATGACGCCGATCTTGAGCGGCTGAGGCGCCTGGGCCTGGGCGTAGGCCGCCAGGCCGACGACGGCGAGGCCGGCCACGGCGGCGGCGGCTCCGGCGCGCCTGATGCTGGTCTTGAACTTCATGAACTCGATCCTCCCAATGTGTTCCCCGTTTCTGGTGGCCGAAATCTAGCCGCGAGGCGAAGCGGACGCCAGTGCTGGACAGACGCACAAAGCTTCGATTAATTCGCCGCACAGGGAGAGCCGATGGCCAAAGAAGAAATAATTCTCGAGGCGACAGGACTGACGAAGGAGTTCAAGGGCTTCATCGCGGTCAAGAACGTCAATCTGCGGGTGAAGCGGCACACAATTCACGCGTTGATCGGGCCAAATGGCGCGGGCAAGACGACGTGCTTCAACCTGCTGACACACTTCCTGTCGCCGACGGCCGGCCAGATCCATTTCAACGGGCGCAACATCACCGGCAGCTCGCCGGCCGCGATCGCCCGCATGGGGCTGGCCCGGTCCTTCCAGATCTCGGCCGTGTTTCCCCATCTCAGCGTGCGCGAGAACGTCCGCGTCGCCCTGCAACGCAAGCTGGGTATTTCCTTCCAGTTCTGGCGTTCCGAGAACGTGCTCGCCCGGCTCGATGCCCGGGCGCTGGAACTGGTGGCCGCCGTCGGTCTCGCCGAATTCGCGGAAGCCCAGGCCGTCGACCTTCCCTATGGCCGCAAGCGCGCCCTGGAGATCGCCACCACCCTGGCTCTGGAGCCCGAGATGATGCTGCTCGACGAGCCGATGGCTGGCCTCGGGCAGGAAGACATCAAGCGAATCGCCTCCCTGATCCGCACCGTCGCCAAGGACCGCACCGTCCTGATGGTCGAGCACAACATGTCCGTCGTCGCCGACCTCTCGGACACGATCACCGTGCTGGCGCGCGGCGAAGTGCTGGCCGAGGGGCCTTACGCCACGGTCTCCAAACACCCCGCCGTCGTCGAGGCTTATGTCGGAACCGGTCATGGCTGAGACATTGTTGAAAGTCGCGGGCCTGCAGGCCTGGTACGGCGAGTCGCACATCCTGCACGGCGTCGATTTCGAGATCCGCCGCGGCGAGCTCGTTACCTTGCTGGGGCGCAACGGCGCGGGGAAGACCACGACCCTGCGGTCGATCATGGGCATCCTGGGCAAGCGCACGGGATCGATCACCTTCGAGGGAAGGGAGACGATCGGCATGACGTCCGATTACATCGCCCGCCTCGGCATCGCCTACTGCCCCGAGGAGCGCGGAATCTTCTCGAGCCTGAACGTCGACGAGAACCTGAGACTGCCTCCGGTCGTCAAGCCGGGCGGGCTTAGCATCGAGGAAATCTACAAGCTCTTCCCGAATCTTCTCGAGCGGCGGTACAGCCAGGGCACCAAGCTGTCCGGCGGCGAGCAGCAGATGCTGGCCATCGGCCGGATTTTGCGCACCGGCGCCACGCTGCTGCTGCTCGACGAGCCGACGGAAGGGCTGGCGCCAGTCATCGTCCAGCGCATCGGCGAAATCATCCGCCAGCTCAAGAGCCGGGGCTTCACCATCCTGCTGGTCGAACAGAACTTCCATTTCGCGGCCACGGTTGCGGACCGCCACTATGTGATGGAGGACGGGCGCGTGATCGACACGGTCGCCTCGAGCGACGTGCAGCAGAGCATCGGCAAGCTGCAATCCTATCTGGGGGTATGAGGCCGCCATGTTCGAACTTCTAGGCATTCCTCCCCAGGCGCTGTTCGGCCAGCTTCTGCTCGGCCTGATCAACGGCGCCTTCTACGCCATGCTGAGCCTCGGCCTGGCCGTGATCTTCGGCATGCTGAACGTCATCAACTTCACGCACGGCGCCCAGTACATGATGGGCGCCTTCGCGGCCTGGCTGCTGCTCGGCATCTTCGACGTGCCGTTCTGGGCCTCGCTCGTCATCGCCCCGATCATCGTCGGCCTGTTCGGTATTGTTCTCGAGAAGCTGATATTGAAGCGCATCTATCATCTCGACCATCTCTACGGCTTCCTGCTGACCTTCGGCCTGGCGCTGGTGATCGAAGGTCTCTTCCAGTGGAAGTGGGGATCCTCGGGCGCTCCCTATCCCAACCCGATCCCCGGCGGCTTCAATCTCGGCTTCATGTTCCTGCCGACCTATCGAGGCTTCGTCGTGGTGGCGGCGCTCGTGATCTGCCTCGCCACCTGGTACGGCATCGAGCGCACCAAGCTCGGCGCCTATCTGCGCGCAGCCACCGAGAACCCGACACTGGTCCGCGCCTTCGGCATCAACGTGCCGCGCCTGATCACTCTCACCTACGGGCTGGGCGTGGCGCTGGCCGCGCTGGCGGGAGTGCTCGCCGCACCGATCCAGCAGGTATCGGCACTGATGGGCGTCAACCTCGTGTTGATCGTCTTCGCGGTCGTGGTGATCGGCGGCATGGGCTCGATCATGGGGTCGATCGTCACCGGCTTCGGCCTGGGCCTGGTCGAGGGCCTGACGAAGGTCTTCTACCCCCCGGCCTCCAACACGGTGATCTTCGTCGTCATGGCGCTCGTCCTGCTGATCAAGCCGGCCGGCCTGTTCGGGCAGACCAAATGAACGCGACACGCATAGGCTACGCCCTCCTGATCGTGCTGGCGCTGGTTGCGCCGGCCTTCGCCTATCCCGTCTTCCTGATGAAGGCGCTGTGCTTCGCGCTGTTCGCCTGCGCGTTCAACCTGCTCCTGGGCTATGCCGGCCTCATGAGCTTCGGCCATGCCATGTTCTTCGGCATGGCGGGCTATTTCTATGGTCATGTCGTGAAGGCGTGGGACATGGCGCCCGAACTCGGCCTGCTGCTCGGCGTGGCCGGTGCGGCGCTGCTGGGCCTCGTGACCGGTGCGCTCGCGATCCGCCGTCAGGGCATCTACTTCGCCATGATCACGCTCGCCTTCGCGCAGATGGTCTATTTCTTCTGCATCCAGGCGCCGTTCACCGGCGGTGAGGATGGCTTGCAGGGCATCCCCCGCAAGGCGCTGCTCGGCGGCCTGATCCCGATCAAGGACGACAAGGTCCTGTACTACGTCGTGCTGGCGATCTTCCTGTTCGGCTACGCCGCCATCTATCGCGTCATCCATTCGCCCTTCGGGCAGGTGCTGAAGGCCATTCGAGACAACGAGCAGCGCGCCAAGTCGCTGGGCTATGAGGCCGATCGCTACAAGCTGCTGGCCTTCGTCCTGTCGGCGGCGCTGGCCGGCCTTGCCGGCGCCACCAAGGCGATGGTGCAGCAGTTCGCGACCCTCACGGACGTAGCGGCCTCGACCTCCGGCGAGGTCGTTTTGATGGCGCTGGTCGGCGGCCTCGGCACCATCGTCGGCCCGGTGGTCGGTGCCTTCATCATCGTCACCATGCAGAACTACCTGGCCTTCACCGGCGAGTTCGTGCTGGTGATCCAGGGGGCCATCTTCGTGGTGATCGTGCTCGCATTCCGCAAGGGCGTCGTCGGCGAACTCGCGGATTGGTGGAAACGGCGCCAGGCGCGCTAGCGGATGGCCAGCGCGCGCAAGCCCCTCTCGTGGCGGCTGGTTCCTGCGCTCGGCCTCCTCATTGCCCTCGCGATCTCCCTGGCCATCGGCCGCGGCTCGCTCTCGCCGACCATGGCCACCGTGTTGCCCGTCATCGAGCTGGCGGTGCTTATGGCCACGGTCTTCTCCTCGGTCCATCACGCCGACGTCATCGCCCATCGCCTGGGCGAACCCTATGGCACGCTCGTGCTGACCGTGGCGGTGACAGTGATCGAGGTGGCGCTGATCCTCTCGATCATGTTCGCGGGCGAGGGTAACGAGGGGCTCGCGCGCGAGACGGTCTTCTCCGTGATCATGGTCGTCTGCAACGGCATGGTCGGCCTGTGCCTGATCGTGGGCGGGCTTCGCTACGGCGAGCAGGGTTTCCGCCTGCCGGGCGCCAACGCCTATCTCGTGGTGCTGATGCCGCTCGCCACGCTGACGCTGATCCTGCCGACCTATACGACCAGCGCACCCGGCCCGTTCTATTCGCCGACCCAGCTCGTCTTCGTGAGCTTCGTCACCCTCGTCCTCTATGGCGTCTTCCTCTACGTCCAGACGATCCGTCATCGCGACTACTTTCTCTCGGATTCCGGCGAGGGCCATGGCGAGGCCGGCGGCGGCCCGACGCCGACCGAGTTCTGGGAAAGCGTCGGCCAGCTCGTGGTCTCTCTGGTCGCGGTGGTGCTCCTGGCCAAGGGCTTCTCCGGCTCGGTTGAGAAGGTCGTCACCGCCGTCGGCGCGCCGCGCGATGCCATCGGCCTGCTGGTCGCGCTGCTGGTGCTGCTGCCCGAAACCCTGGCCGCGCTGCGCGCGGCCCGGCGCAACGAGCTGCAGAAGAGCCTGAACCTGGCACTGGGTTCCTCGCTCGCCACGATCGGCCTCACCATTCCGGCGGTCAGCCTGCTGGCGATGGTCCTGAACCAGCCGCTCGCGCTCGGCATCGACACGCACGACATCGTGCTGCTGGTCCTGACGTTCGGCGTCAGCCTCGTGACCTTCGGTGGAGGGCGGACGAACATCCTGCCGGGCTTCGTTCACCTGGTCCTGTTCGCGACCTTCGTCTTCCTGATTTTCGTGCCGTGAGGCGGCGCGGGTGACGGGGGCGGGCAGGGCTCTTGCCCGCCGCCGCCTTTCGCGCGAAGAACGAAGCCGTACCCAGGGGGAAACGACCGACATGTCCGAGCTTTCCGAAGACCAGCTGTTCGCCGAGCTGCGCAAGATCGACACGCCGACCATCACCAACGTGGTCGCGACCTATCCGAAGAATCCCCTCTGCCTCGGCCTCTACAACCCGTGGACCGAGAACTGGTACACCGACACCTCGATCCGCTGCATGTATCCGGAGATGGGCGCGCTCATCGGCTATGCCGTTACCTGCGTGTACGGCCTGCCAGACCCGAACTTCGCCGGCCGTCTCACCTTCATGGACGTGGTCGATGCGCTCGACGCCATGAAGAAGCCGACCATCCTGGTCATCCAGCAGAAGTGGCCCCCGGAGCTGATGAACAAGGCGGGCCTCGCCGGCGAGATGATGACGACCTCGATGCAGGCCGTCGGCTGCGTCGGCCTGCTGTCGAACGGCCCGTCGCGCGACGTCGATGCGATCCGCCGCATGAAGTTCCAGATGCTGCTGGGCGGCGTCACGGCCGGGCACGGCGACATGGCGGTCCAGTCGGTCAACGCCCCGGTGTCGGTCGGCGGCATGGACGTGGCGCCGGGCGAGCTGATCCACATGGACGAGAACGGCGCCGTGAAGTTTCCCGCACAGCATGCCCGCGCCGTACTGAAGAACGCCCAGGCGATGCTGGCCGACGAGGCCGAGAAGCTCGAGAAGATGCGCAAGGCCAAGACCGCCGCCGAGATCCGCGCGATCAACTCCGGCGGCACCTACGGCGCGAAGAAGGGATAAGTCGTGTCATGACCGTGACCGCCGCCGAGCCACGGCCAACTCGCTGGGGACTGGCGGCCAAGCTGTTCGCGATCCTGCTGCTGCTGGGCGCGGTCGCGGTCGTGATCACCGGTGTGCTGGGCTACATCCAGGCCCGCGAGGCGCTCGAGCGGGCGATCTTCGACCAGCTCACCGCGGCCCGCGAGACCAAGGCGCACCAGGTCGAGGGGTATTTCCGCACCGTGCGCAGCGAGATGCGCCTGCTCGCAGCCGCCAAGATGGTCGTGGACGCCACGCGCGGCTTCCGCGAGGCCGTCGACGAGTTGGACAGCAAGGAACTCCCGGCCGAGGTGAAGCAGGCCGTCCAGGGCTGGTACGGGGGCCACTACCTGCCGATGGTGCGCAAGCTGCTGGGCGCGGATGTTCCCGCCGCCGAGTTCATGCCGACCAGTTCGGCCGCGTACTTCCTGCAGGACCTCTACATCGTCCGCAATCCGCATCCCGACGGGCGGCGGGACCTCCTCGACGATGCCGGCGACGGCAGCGCCTACAGCAAGGTCCATGCGGTCTATCACCCGCTGATGCGGACGGCGGCCGCGACGCTCGGCTTTCACGACTTCATGATCGTCGATCCGAGGACGGGTCGGGTGATCTACACGGTCGACAAAGATGCCGACTTCGCGACTTCGCTCCGGGCCGGCCCCTATCGCCAGTCCAATCTCGCCGCGGCCGCGGCGCGCTGTGCCACCACCCCCGATCCCTCCGCGACGTGCCTCGAGGATTTCTCGGCCTATCTGCCATCCGAAGGGTTGCCGTCCGCATTCATGGCGGCCCCGATCATCGACCAGGGCGCCGTGACCGGCGTGCTGATCGCGGAACTGTCCATCGACGAGATCGACAATATCGTCACCGGCGGCCGACGCTGGCGCAACGAGGGCTTTCGCTCGACCGGCGAGGCCTATCTGATCGGCCCGGATTTCCTGGTGCGCTCCAGCGGCCGCTATTTCTTCGAGAACCGCGACGTCTATTTCACCGAATTGAAGGCCGGCGGCGCGGCCGACGAGGACATTGCCGCCATCAAGCGATTCGGCTCTCCGATCCTGCACCAGCGCGCCGACACGTCGGCGACGCGCGCCGCGGTCGGTGGCGTAGAGGGGTTCGGCGAGATCGTCGGCTATCGCGGCGTACCCACGCTGGCGTCCTGGGGACCGGTCCGGATCGCCGGCGTCAAATGGGGGCTGGTCGCCAAGATCGACAGCGCGGAAGCCTTCGCGCCGGTCTATCGGCTGGAGCGTGACCTCATGATCGTCGGAGCGATCGCCTTCTTGATCGTGGTCGTCACCGGGGCCTGGCTCTCGCGCTCGCTGCTCGGTCCGTTGCGCGACCTCACGGCCGGCGTGCGGCGCTTCGCGGCCGGCGATCTCGATGCGCACGTGCCGGTCCGTTCGCGCGACGAGATCGGCCAGCTCTGCCTCGCCTTCAACGGCATGATCGACGAGCTGAACCGGAAGAACCTCGTCATCGAATCGAAGAACCGCGAGAACGAGGAGCTTCTCCTGAACGTGCTGCCGGCGCCGATTGCCAACCGGCTGCGCGGCGGCGAGAAGGGCATTGCCGACGGCTTTGCTGAGGTCACGGTCGCCTTCGCCGACCTCGTCGGCTTCACCCAGCTTTCGTCGGAGATGCCGCCAGCCGAGGTCGTCACGCTTCTGAACGGCCTGTTCACCCGCTTCGACGTCGCCGCCAGCGAGCTCGGCATCGAAAAGATCAAGACCGTCGGCGACGCCTACATGGCGGTCTGCGGGCTGCCGGTGCCGGTGCCGAATCACGCCGAGCGCATGGTGCGCATGGCGATCCGCATGGTCCACATCACCCGCGAGCATGCGATGGAGCATGGCGTGTCGATGAAATTGCGCGTCGGCATCAACAGCGGCCCGGTCGTGGCCGGCGTCATCGGCAAGAGCAAGTACATCTACGATCTGTGGGGCGACACGGTAAACCTCGCGAGCCGCATGGAATCCGGCGGCATCCCCGATTCGATCCAGGTCACGCGACCGGTCTACGAGAAGCTCAAGGACCAGTTCGTCTTCGAGGCGCGCGGCGAGATCGAGGTGAAGGGCAAGGGCAACGTCGAGGCCTGGCTCCTGAGATTGTGAGCCTCAGCCGAGGCCGAAGCTCAGCTTGATGGCGACGATCAGTCCCGTGACGGCGATGCTCGACAGGATGAGGCCGAACACGCGGCTCACGATCTCGATGCCGGGCTTGCCGAGCAGGCGGAACAGGGTTCCGGCCAGCGCGTAGGCCACGAAGAGCAGGAAGAGGCAGAGCGCGAGGATGGCCGTCGTCGTGACCTGCTCGCCGAACGAGCGGACGTTGTTGTCGGTCAGCAGCACGACGGTCAGGATCGCGCCCGCGCCGGCGATGCCGGGAACCGCCAGCGGGAAGACCGCGCGCTGAAGCGGCGTCGCATCATCGGGCATGCTGAGCGCGTCCTCCGTCACCTTGCCCAACACCATCTTCACGCCGAACAGCAGCAGCACGATCGATCCCGCCAACTGGAACGAGGACATCGGGATGTGAAGCGCCGACAGCAGCGGCCGTCCCACGACGATGAAGAACAGAAGGATCAGGAAGGCGACGCCCACCGCATAGGCCGCCACCAGGAGCGCTCTCTTGCGGTCCAGGCCGGCCGTGACCATGAGAAAGATCGGCACCGTGGCGATGGGATCGAGGATGACGAAGAGCGTGACGAACTCGTAGAAGAAGTCGTTCAGGAAAGTCGGAGTCACGCGGGGAATCCCTGACTGTTGCACTGACGGACGGTGCCGGTCCGGCGAAGCTCTTGGGCGTCCCCGGTTTGCAGAGGCGCTACATCAGTCGCCGGATGCGAATGTGTCAATGCGGTCCGGCTTCGGCCGTTCGAAGAACGGGACAGCGGGGGCGATCTTTTCTAGAATGTGGTGGCCGGGGCTCGATGACGCTGCGGCAAGTGTTTGTGAGGTACGCCATGAATGACGTATTCGAGACCGATGCCCGACCCACGGCCCCGGCGGCCAAGCGAGCCTACGTGGCGCCTGTGCTCCAGCGTCTGGGAACACTGACGGACATCACTCTGTCGGTCGGCGGTCGCGGCGCGAACGACGGCCGGGGGCGAGGCGCCCGGAGCAAGACCAGCACGTAGGCCGGCGGGTCGCGGTCGGCCTTTCGCACGGTCATCGAATTCAAGGTGAAGTGGCGGACCCGGCGAGATTCGAACTCACGACCTCTGCCTTCGGAGGGCAGCGCTCTATCCAGCTGAGCTACGGGTCCAGCGCGGCGGACCATACCGGAGGCACCCTCGCGGTGCAACGCGCCCGGGCGGCAGCGTTCGCGCGGTCAGGCAGCCTTGAGCCAGTCTGCCGGCTCTTCGCGCTCGAGGGCGCCGAAGTTCAGGCGATGCACGAGGTCGGCGTAACGGCGTGCGCCGGCTTCCAGGGTCAGATTCTCCAGCACATGCGCACGGGGCGCGAATCGTTGCTGGAGAACGCCCGTCCAGAAGCGCGGGAAGACGGCGCCGAAGTCGTCGGTGTCGCGGAACTTCATCCCGCAGCGGTCATCCCAGTCGGGAGTCGAGGTCACGGGGCCGAACTGAACGCGATGGGGATGGTAGCGGGTATCCTGCCATAGGCCGCCGGCGTCCCAGGCGAGGACGGGAACATCGGACGACAGGGCCTGCCGCAGGGCAACGCCCCGGGTCTCATGCTCGCTCAGCAGCACCATCGAGCGCGCACGGGCGAGCAGGGCGCGGAACTGTTCCTCGAGTCCGCCGTCGTGGCGCAAGGTGGCAACGCGCAGGCCGCGGGCCTCGAGGTCGCAGACGATCGGATCGCGGACCGCCGGGCGATCGCGCTCGGGATGGCAACGGATCCTGTCGCAGACCAGGACGTCGATGTCCCGGACGGCACCGGGCAGGGGCTTCCAGCCTTCGGTGTCGAAACCCTCGGCCCACGCATGCACCTTCGTGCCCCAGTAGGGTTCGCACATTTTCCGGACCCATTCGCACGGCACCAGCACGCCCCGGATGTTGTGATCGGAGAGAAGCGTGGGATCGTCGACCGGATGGTCGTAGCCCGCCGACCCGAACACGATCGGCGTGCCGCAGGGGATCTTGTCCAGCACCGGCGGCTTGCCGATGACGCAGGCGATCTCGCCGGGATGGCGACGCAGATGCGCGTAGTTGTTCACCCGATAGGGTATGCCGAGGTGATCGAGGCCGGCGCACAGGTTCTGGAAGCTCTGGAGACTTCCGCTGGACGGCTTCGTCCTGCGCAGGGCGCGGCGAACCAGAGGCAGCCAGCGATCGGCGGCGTCTTCTTCATGGAAGAGGTTCAGGGCGGAGGGAGACACTGCATCTTTCATTGCGAAAACTGGCCCGCGGACCGTCCTTGATCGATCTTGGGGCACTGATATCGTTGCCAGCTTAAAGCCACCTTACATCATATTGCGTTTCCACTGTAACTTGTTCACATAAAGGTGAAGTCTTGCGAGACGCTGCAGTTCGGCACGTCGTAAACATCAAGAACGGCGGCTGAGGGACTGCGCATGGCAACGAGCAAGGCAGCAGGCGCATCGGGCCGGCGCATGGTCGTCGGCATCACCGGCGCCTCGGGAACGGTCTACGGGATTCGTGTGCTGGAAGCGTTGCGCGCCCTGAAGATCGAGACCCATCTCGTGATCTCCAAGGCGGGCGATCAGACGCGGTCGCTCGAGACCGACATGTCTGCCGCCGACCTGCGGGCGCTGGCCGATCACGTCCATGCGCCGGGCGACATCGCCGCGGCGATATCGAGCGGGTCGTTCCAGACCATGGGCATGATCGTGGCGCCGTGCTCGGTGCGGACCCTGAGCGAGATCGCGACAGGGGTGACGTCTGGCCTCGTCTCGCGTGCAGCCGACGTCTGCCTCAAGGAACGCCGGCGGGTCGTGCTGATGTTCCGCGAAACGCCGCTGCATGCCGGCCACATCAAGAGCATGCTGGCTGTCACCGAGATGGGTGCCATCGTCGCGGTGCCGTCGCCGGCTTTCTATACGCGCCCGAAGACCGTCGACGACATCGTGACCCATTCGGTCGCGCGCGTGCTCGACCTGTTCGGCCTCGACACCAGGACGTTTCCGCGATGGACCGGCCCTTCCCGCGTGAAGAAGGCCGCCGTTGTCCGGCGCCGGAGTGGCAGGTGATCTTCCGACGGCCGCACTTGGCGCGCCCACAGATTTGGGCGACAGTCCGCGCACAAACGGGAGGAAACCAATGACCAACCAGAACCGCCGCGGCTTCGTCCGCGCCACGGGCGCCGCTGCCGCGCTCGCCACCCTGGGGCTCGCCGGCCGTGCGGGCGCGCAGGGCACCCAGCCGCTCGAGAACGTGCGCATCATCACCGGCTTCCCGCCGGGCGGCACGTCCGACACGCTTTGCCGTCGCGTCGCCGAGGGCCTCAAGGGCACCGCCTACACCAAGGCGGCGATCGTCGAGAACAAGGCCGGCGCCGGTGGCCAGATCGCCATCCAGTCGATGAAGGGCGCGGCGACCGACGGCAGCGTCATCCTGCAGACGCCCGCGTCGATGCTGATGATCTATCCGCACATCTACAAGAAACTGGCCTACGACGCCTTCACCGACGTGACGCCGGTGACGCTGGCCTGCGTCTTCGACTTCGGCTTCTGCGTTGGCCCCGCCGTGCCCGACAGCGTGAAGAACATCCCCGAGTTCCTGGCCTGGTGCAAAGCCAACCCGGACAAGGCGAACTATGGCTCGCCCGCTGCCGGCTCCGTGCCGCACTTCATCGGCGTTCTGCTGGGGCAGGCGGGCGGCATCGAGCTGAAGCATGTCGCCTATCGCGGCACGCAGCCCGCCGTGCAGGACATGGTCGGTGGCCAGATCCAGGCGGTGTCGGGTCCGGTCGGCGAGTTCACCCAGCAGGTCGCCGCCGGCAAGGCGCGCCTTCTCGGCGTTTCGGGTGCCACCCGCAGCCGCTTCGCGCCGAACGTCCCGACCTTCGCCGAGCAGGGCTACAAGGATCTCGTCTTCTCGGAGTGGTTCGGTTTCTTCGCTCCGGGCGGCACGCCCGCCCCGGTCGTCATGCGCGCCAACGAAGCGCTGCGCGCAGCGCTCGCCCAGAAGGACGTGGTCGACGGCCTCGCCGTCATGGGCCTCGAGGTTAAATCCTCGACGCCGCAGGAACTCGCAACGCTCCTGAAGCAGAGCTACGACCGCTGGGGTCCGATCGTGAAGAAGATCGGGTTCACGGCTGACTCCTGAAGTCGGGGTCATCCCGAGCGGGGGTACCTCGCTCAGGATGACTGATTAAACCCGCTTCGCGTCGTCGCGCGCGTAGGTCGCGACGGCGCGATCGACCAGGGTCTTGCGGTCGATCTTGTTGGTTCCCGCGAGCGGCATCTCGTCGACGAACCAGACCGCACGCGGATGGGCGTAGGCCGGGCCGTTGTCGAGCGCGAAGCGGCGAAGCGCCTCCTCGGTCGGGGAGGTGCCGGGCTTGGCGACCACGAAGGCGACCGGGAGCTGGTACTTGATCTCGTCCGGCACCGGCACGACGCAGGCCTGCGCCACGTCGGGATGCTGGCCCAGCAGCTTCTCGACCTCGCCGGGATAGACGTTCTCGCCGCCGCACTGGAACATGTCGTCGGCACGGCCGACGAAGAAGACGAAGCCGTTCTCGTCGCGGCGCATCACGTCGCCGGTATCGTACCAGCCGTCGATCAGCCGCTTCTTCGTGTCGGTCTCGCGGTTGAGATAGCCGCTCATCAGCGCCGGCGTGCGGATGTGCAGCACGCCCTGCGTCGCGCCGGTCTCGGCGCCGCCGACGAACTTCACCTCGATGTTCTTGCGCGGATAGCCCAGCGCGCCCATCGGCTTCGGTATGCCGTCGGGATGCGGGCCGAAGCCCAGCGGACCCGACTCGGTGGTGCCCCAGCTGTTCGCCGTCTCGGCGTTGGGGAACATCCGGTGCATCTGCTCGAAGAACTCCGCCGTCGAAGGCGCGGAACCCGTGACCGCCGTGGTGACGCAGCCGAGATCGGCCTTGGCCAGTTCCTCTGTCTCGCGCATCACCAGCGCCAGCATGGTCGGCACCGACGTGATCATGGAGACGCGATTGCGGTCGATGGCGCGGATGAAGCCGCGGGCGGTGAAGTTGGTCATCAGCACGATGGTGCCCCCGTTGATCATCACCAGCTTGGCGCTGAACAGGCCGTTCATGTGGAACAGCGGCGCGGCGATGATGATCTTCTGGTCCTCGATGCCCGGCCGCTGCTCGGGCGTGGCGCCGGTCGCCCAGATGTAGCCGCCATGCGTCAGCGGCACGCCCTTCGGCAGCCCGGTCGAGCCCGACGTGTAGAGCACCATGGCGACTTCTTCCGGCGCCATGTCGACGGCATCGAACGCACCCGGATCGAGCAGGCTGTCGAGCTGTTCGATCGCCACGGTCGGCACCAGCGCGCTGACCAGCGGCGCGCGCTCGGCATCTGCGATCGCCAGCTTGACGACCGAGTCCTTCATGATGTGCGCCACGGTCTCGCGCGGCAGCTTGTGGTTGACGCAGACCGAGACGAGGCCGGCCGCCATGGTGGCCATGTAGAGCACGAGATAGTCGGCGCTGTTGGCCGCGACGATCGCCACGGCCTCTCCACGCTTGAGGCCGCGCTTCAGCAGGCCGCGTGCAAGGCCTGCGATGCGCGCGCGCGCCTCGCCGTAGCTCAGTCGGAGCTGTTCGTCGCCCTCGGGCGAGACCTGGATGATGAAGGGCCGGTCGGCCGGCGCCTGCGGGTCGAGGATGGCAGCGAGGTTCTTGAGGCTCATGGTTCCCTGATTGCCCAACGGACGTTCTTCCTGCAAGCGACGTGCCGCGGATCAGCGCCGGCGGTGGAATTGCGAACCGCCGTACGATTGGTCGGTCGGGACGATCTCCATGAAGCTCACATCCATGCGCTGCGGCGCGCCCAGCACGAACATGACCGCCTCGGCAATGTCGCCCGGCTGCAGCGTCTCGAAGCCCTCGTAGAAGCGGCGCCGCCCTTCCTCGCGATCCTCCATCAGGCCGAGATGGGCACCGGTCTCGACCCTGCCCGGCGATATCTCGGTCACCCGCACGCCCGTCCCGTGCAGGTCGAGGCGCAGCGTCTGGCTGAGATTGTGGATGGCGGCCTTGGTCATGGCATAGACGGGCATGCCGGGCAGGGGCGCGGTGCCCGAGGTCGAGCCGAGATTGACGATGTGGCCGAGCCCGCGCGCCGTCATGCCCGGCACCACGGCGGCCAGGCAGTTGAGCGTCCCGCGCAGGTTCACGTCCATCAGCACGTCGATGTCGTCGGGCGGGGTCTCCCACGACGCGCCGCCGCGCACCGGAGCCGATGCATTGTTGACCAGCACGTCGGCATCGAGCGAGCCCAGCGCATGCAGCACGGCATCGCGATGGGAGATGTCGAGCGCCAGCGGGCGGCAACCGGTCTCCTGGGCCAGTTCGGTGAGGTCGTCGGCCGAGCGGGCGACGGCATAGACGTCGAGGCCGCCGATCCGCAGCTCGCGGACGATCGCCGCACCGATCCCGCGGCTGGCACCGGTGACGATGGCGGTGCGATAGCGATCGAGTGACACGGCTTCCTCCTTGCCCGGCGCGAACGGCCGCCTAGAGTGCCAGCATAGCGCATCGAAGAACTGGAGCGAGGCATGGCCAAGAAAGTCTTTCCGGACGGCACCGAGGTGGCGGGTTTTTATGTCCGCACCATCAAGAGCGGACCGTTCGTGTTCGTGTCCGGCACCACTTCCCTCAATGCCAAGGGGCAGGTCCAGGGCAAGGATGCGGCCCAGCAAACGACCATCACCATGCGCAAGATCGAGGCCGGTCTGAAATCGGCCGGCGCCCGCCTTGGCGACCTCGTGCGCACGACGATCTACGTGACCGACATCCGTGACATGGGCACCGTCAGCGCGGCGCTGGGCAAGGCGCTCAAGGGCTCGGTGGTCACATCGACGCTGGTGGCCGTGAGCGCCCTTGCCGTGCCGGGGCTGCTGGTCGAAATTGAGGCTACGGCCGTCGTCGACGTCTGACGCGACCGATCGGGGAGAGCGTAATGAGCGTGAAGAGAGTGGGAATGCTCGGGCGCCGGCAGGCGCTGGTCGGCTCGGTGGGGCTGGTGGGAACGGCGCTGGCGGCGCCGGCCATCGCCCAGCAACATCGGGTCAAGTCCGGCACGGTCAGCATCGAGCAGGTCCAGGTGGCCTTCTTCGGCAGCGGCAATGTCGGCAGCGGTACCCTGCACTACGAGGGCCGCAACTACCGGTTCTCGGTCGGCGGGCTCGGGGTCGGCGGCTTCGGCGTTTCCAAGATGGAAGCCTATGGCGACGTCTACAATCTGAAGGAGCTGCGCCAGTTCCCCGGCGCCTACGGCCAGGCGCGCTACGGCGCGGCCTACGGCGACCAGGGCAAGGGCGAGATGTGGCTTGAGAACACCAACGGCGTGATGATCGACCTCAAGACGCGCCGCCAGGGCCTCGCGGTGTCGCTCGGCGCCGACGCCGTCATCATCGATTTCAAGTGAGGCGGTCCATGACGATGTTCGCTCGCGCCCTTCTGGGTGCTCTCTGCGTGGCCGCCGCCAGTCCTGTCCTCGCCCAGGACGACGTCCAGACCTTCAACGCCTTCGCGGTCGTCGGCGCCAACGGCACGATCGTCCGTGCCGGCGAGAAGCAGCTCGTCGTGGCCGCCAGCCTGGCCGGCCCGCTCTTCATCGAAACCGACGATGGGCCGCAGCAGGCCGGGCGCGTCAGTTGCGCGCTGTCGTCGAAGATCGACCAGGCCAGCCGCAAGACCAGCGCGTCGGGCGGCTGCACCTTCACGGCGGGCGATGGCGCCACGGCGTGGGGTGAATGGGATTGCGCCGGCTACGAGCTCGTGGGCTGCCGCGGCACCTTCAAGCTGACCGGCGGCACCGCCCGCTTCGCCGGGGCAAGCGGCGAGAGCACGCTCATCTGGCGGCCGACGGCACACGAGCTGAAGAAGCAGCTCGACGGCACGACGTTGGACAACGCCAGCGGCATCGTGCTGTGGCGCGACTTCAAGCTGAAGGGAAAGTAGGCCTCAGCTTGCCGGAGGGATGGGCATGCGTTTGCGCTGCAGGAGATCCTCCAGCGCCTTGATGCCCTGCTGGTAGCGCCCCTTCTGGCAATCGATCCCGGCCCCGAGGCGAGTCATGTCGGGGCCGCCCGACCCTTCGCCGCGGCGCGCATTGTAACGGTCGTAGAGCGCGCCGAGTTCGGCGCAGCGTGCGGCGAGCTGCTCGTTGGTCTGCTGGGCGCTTGCCGCGGTGGGAGCCAGCAAAGCAACCGCAAGAGCACATGAAAGCAAGGCGCTGGAGCGTGTTCTCATGCCTCATTCTAGAGGCTTTCGGGCCGGTATTGGATCACGTCGCCGCGACCGCGCGACCTTGCACCTGTCCGCAGGCGCGATGTACTGTTCTTTGCCCCTTTCAGCGGGGCCAAAAGGGAGAGGCGATGACGGCGCGATCGATGATTCAGTGGACGTTCGTGGTCGGCATCGCGGGTCTGCTCGCGGCCTGTGGCATGGCCAAGGGGACGCCGGGCGAGGATCCCCGGACGGAAACCAATGCGACGCAGGTGACCTGGACCGACGGCAAACCCGCCATCGCCATCAGCTGCAAGGAACCCGGCGCCTGCCAGACCCGCGCGGTCGCCATGTGCAACAGCAGCGCCGGCAACTACACGACTCTCAAGATGGAAAACATGCCGACCCGCGGCGACATGAGCGTGGTGCGTGGCCCCGCTTCGGTCGTCATTCGCTGCGCCGCCTAGCCCCCGGCCGGACGTGCCCGCGCTGTTGGAGCACAGACGGGGAGCATGACCACGGCGGTCGAGGCCGCTATCATCCGCGCGCGTAACAGGAGTGGGATCGTGACGGAGCCGTTCGAAGTCATCATCGTCGAAACCGACCGGGTCGCCTGCGATGGCGGCGGCGGCGCGCTGGGCCATCCCAAGGTCTATCTCAACCTGGGCGCCGAAGGGCATGTCGAATGCCCCTATTGCAGCCGGCTCTACAAGTTGCGCGAAGGGGCACACCCCGCGCACGCCCACTGAAGGAGCGGCATCGTGAAACAGCTCGGTGAAGGCTGGAACTGGCGGGACCTCAAGGTCGGCGACAAATTCGTCACCTACGGCCGCACGATCTTCGAGTCCGACCTCCTGAACTTCGTGACGCTCTGCGGCTTCTCGGAGGAACTGTTCACCAACCGGGAATACATCCAGGAACATGCGCCCATGCGCGGCGGTCATCCCGTCCCCGGCGCGCTGGTCTATTCCATGGCCGAGGGGCTTGTGATCCCCACCACGCTGCAGGGAACGGGTCTCGCCTTCCTGTCGATGGGCTTCGACATCAAGGGCCCGACCTACGTGAACGACACCATCCACGTCGAGATCGAGATCACCGAGATCAAGCCCACGTCCAAGGATCCCTCGCGCGCCCTGGTGCGGACCACCAATCTGATCAAGAACCAGAGGGGCGAGACGGTGCTGGTCTACACGCCGTTGCGCATGATGCAGGGCCGGTAAATGGCGAAAGTCGCGGTCGAGAAAGTCGGTACGACGACGGTCGTCTCGATCGACCGCTTCGCCGAGGCGCGCAACGCCGTCGATCCCGAGACCGCGATCCTGCTGCGCGAGGCCTTCTTCGCCTTCAACGCCGACGATGCCCAGTCCGTCGCCATCCTGACCGGACGTGGCGGCACCTTCTGCGCGGGCTACGATCTCAAGGTGGCGGCCAGCCGCGAAGGCGTCGCCAAGCACGATCCGGCCGGGCCGGGCCCGATGGGCCCGACGCGCCATCTTCTCTCGAAGCCGGTGATTGCCGCGGTCGAGGGCTACGCGGTGGCGGGCGGTCTCGAACTCGCTCTGTGGTGCGACCTGCGTGTGGCGTCGGAAAGCGCGAAGTTCGGCGTGTTCTGCCGGCGCTGGGGCGTGCCGCTGATCGACGGCGGCACGGTGCGTCTCCCGCGCCTGATCGGCCATAGTCGCGCTCTCGACATGATCCTCACCGGGCGTGAGATCGGCGCGCGCGAAGCCTTCGACTGGGGATTGGCCAATCGGCTCGTTCCGGAAGGAACGGCGCTGTCCGAGGCGCTCGCGCTGGCCGAGGTGCTGACGAAATTCCCGCAGACCTGCCTGCGCTCCGACCGGCTGTCGTCCTACGACCAATGGTCGCTCGACCTGCCGGCCGCCCTCGTCAACGAAGCGCGCCACGGTATGCCGGCGCTGCAGGCCGAGTCGCGCAAGGGCGCGGCCCGCTTCGCCGCCGGCAAGGGCCGCAGCGGCGATTTTGGAGAGATCTGACCCATGCCGATGCCGACCGACGCCGAGATTGCCCGCTTCCGCGACGATGGCGCGGTCTGCCTGCGCAACGCCATTCCCCTGGAGTGGATCGAGCGCATGCGGGCCGCCGTGGACGACGACATGGCGAGCCCGGGCCCGATGGTTCGTATCAACACGCCCCAGGGCGCGCCCGGCCTGTTCTTCGTCGACTTCCAGCTGTGGCAGCGCCATCCGGCCGCGCGTGCCTTCGTCTACGAATCGCCCGCGCGCGAGATCGTCGCCCGGCTGATGGGCTCGAAAGAGGTGATCTACTATCACGATCATCTCTTGGTGAAGGAGCCGGGCACGCAGGAGCGCACGCCCTGGCACCACGACCAGCCCTACTATCCGATCGACGGTGAGCAGGTCGTGTCGCTGTGGACGCCGCTCGATCCCGTCGATCGCGCGACCTGCGTCGAATACGTGAAGGGCTCGCACCGCTGGGGCCGCTGGTTCCAGCCCAAGTTCTTCAAGCAGGGCGGCGTCGACCTGCAGGTGCAGGACAGCCGCTTCGAGCCGCTGCCCGATCTCGATGCCGAACGCGGCCAGCACGAGTTCCTCGCCTGGGACATGGAGCCCGGCGACGTCATCGCCTTCCATGCGCTCACCCTGCACGGCGCGTCGGGCAACCGCTCGACCGCGCGCCGCCGCCGCGCCTGGGCGACCCGCTGGTGCGGCGACGATGCCCGCTACGGCGCGCGCGCCGGCCAGATCTCGCCGCCCATCGAGGGGCACGGTCTGAAGCCCGGGGATCGGCTGGAATGCGAGACCTTCCCGAAGGTGTGGCCCGCGTGAACGAACTCGTGGTCTTCGCCGGCGTCATCGCGTGGCGTCGGTGTCGCCCGGTCCCAACGTCATCCTGGTGATCGACCACAGTCTGAGCTTCGGGCTGTGGCGCATCGCCCCCACCATCCTCGGCAACATCTCGCTGCTGTTCCTCGTGGCCCTCGCCGCGGCGATGGGCGTCAGCGCGATCCTCCTCGCCATGCCCGCGCTCTACGACGGACTGCGCCTGACCGGCGCGGCCTACCTGGGGTTCCTCGGAGTGAAGGCGCTGCTCAGGGCCTGGCGCTCGCGCGAAGGCGTGTCCGCCGGAGCACCTGCACCCGAGGCGGGACCGCTGCGTCGTTACCTGCAGGCCTTCTTCGTCAGCGCCACCAACCTGCAATCGGTGTTCTTCCTCGCCGCGCTCTTTCCTAACTTTGTCCATCGCGACCAGCCGCTGGCGCCTCAGTTCGTCGTACTGTTTTCGGTTCTGATCCTGGTCGTCGGCAGCGTGCACTTCGCCTACGGGCTCTCGGCCGGGCTGGTCCAGTCCCGGTTCGGCAATCGCCGCTTCAGGCAGGCCGTGCAGGCCGGGTCCGGTATCGCCCTGCTGGGCTTCGGGGCGGTCGTCGCGTCGAGCGTGTTCCGCCGCGGCTAGGCCGCTTCACCGAAACTGTCGAGCCACTCGCGCGCGAGGTGAAGCTCGCGGAAGATCCTGATCGGGCGGTTGCCTTCGGCCAGCGTCTCGAACAGGCGGACCTGCTGGTAGGCGCGGTCGGTCACGGCGACGATGGCGAGGGGGCCGAGCGTTGCGATCTTCATGTAGGCACGGATGCGGGCGCCGAGTGCCATCACGTCGGCGTCGCTCAGCATCATCCGGGCGTGCGTCGTATCGAATATCTTGCGGTAGGGCAGGGCGTCCACGACGGCCAAGCCGTCGAGATAGTTCTCGACGTCCTCGAGGCGCAGCTCGTCGCGCGCGACGGCAATCACGAGTCGATGCGGATGGGAGATTGTCCACTGTACCGGCATGCGAGAAGACTATGCCGGAATATCCTCCGCGCCGACAAGTTGCCGTAACTCAGGGTTGCGTCAGGGGACGAGGACGGCCTTGCCGACGACCGTGCGCTCCTCGATCAGCCGGAATCCCTTCATCCAATCCGCCAGGTCGTAGGTAGCCGCGACCGTGGCCTTCAGCTTGCCTTCGGTGAACCAGCCCGTGAGCACCCTCTGTGCATCGGCCACCATGGCGCGGCGTTGGGCAAGGGAAGCCGCTTCCCGGGGCGACGGGGCAGTCTTGCCGCCCCAGCCGTTCCAGTAGCCGTAGTAGAAGCCGATCACCGTCACATTCTTGACGAGCAGGATATTGGCCGGAATCTGCGGGACGGTGCCGCTGGCGAAGCCCATCGGAATGATGCGGCCCTCGGGCGCCACGCAGCGCAGCGAGGCATCGAAAGCCGAGCCGCCGACCGGATCATAGATCACGTCCGCGCCGCGTCCGCCGGTGATTTCCAGCACCCTGGTACGCAGATCCTCCGAGCGATAGTCGATCAGGTGATCGGCGCCGGCTTCCTGCGCGGCCTTGAGCTTGTCGGCGCCGCCGGCGCTGGCGATCACCACCGCGCCCATCGCCTTGCCGACCTCGATGGCCGTCAGGCCCGAGCCGCCGCCCGCCCCGTGTACCAGCAGCACTTCGCCGGGCTGCATGTCGGCCTTCCACTTCAGCGCGCCGTAGGCGGTCGGATAGAGGGTCGGGAAGTTGGTGGCCTCGGCGTAGGGCATGATCTCGGGAATGTGGACGAGGTTAGCGGCCGCCGCCGTCGCATATTCGGCGAACGCGCCCTGGCTGACGCCGGTGGCGACGCGGTCGCCGACCGCCACGTTGGTCACGCCTTCGCCCAGCGCCACGACATGGCCGGCCAGTTCGTTGCCCGGCACATAGGGCAGGGCGGGCTTGTTCTGGTGCTTGCCCTGAATGCCCAGCATGGCGGCGAAGCTCACGCCCGCGGCGCGCACCTTCACCAGCACTTCGCCGGCCTTCGGCACGGGCTGCGGGATGTCCTCGACCTTCAGGCTGTCGACCGGACCATAGGCATGACAAACCAGCGCCCGCATTTTCGTACCTCTCAAAGTCTTTCCTGAATTCTACTTCTTGAACTGGCCGTGCCGGCCTTCGCCGCTGGCGAAGCGTGCGGCGCCGCCCTGAGATTCCCGTCGCCGTGCGTCGAGCGACAGTTCCATCTCGCGCCGGATGGCTGCGGCCTCGTCGCGGTCGAAGGCCTCGTAGGTCGACCTGCGATCCGACGTCATGGCGATCGGCGGGAAGCCCGCGATCTGGCGTGCCAGCGTCTCGGCCTCGGCGCGCGTCGTGCCGCGCGCCACCTTGCGCGTGGCAAGCCCGATCGCGATGGCCTCGTCGGCACCGACGGCGCGCCCCGTGAGCAGCATGTCCATGGCGCGGCCCTGGCCCACGATGCGCGGCAGGCGCACCGTCGTGCCGTCGCTCATGGGCACGCCCCAGCGCCGCGAGAAGACGCCGAAGGTCGCCGTGTCGTCGACGATACGGATGTCGCAGAACAGCGCCACGCCGAGGCCGCCGGCGCAGGCATGGCCTTCGATCGCGGCGATCACCGGCTTGGACAGCGGCGCGCGCAGCGGACCCTCGTCACTGCCGGCCCACGGAAAGTAATCCGTGCCCGAACCCAGCTCCTTCAGGTCGGCGCCCGCGCAGAAGGCGCCGCCGGCACCGGTCAGCACGGCGACGCGCGCCTCGGGATCGGCCTCGAAGGCGCGCAACGCATCGGCCAGCCCGTGCGCGGCCTCGTTGTCGAGGGCGTTCCGGGCCTGCGGCCGGTTGATGGTGATGGTGGTCACCGGCCCCTGGGCCTCGAACAAGATTTTCGGCGTGCTCATGCTTCGTCTTAGCGAACCGTCGCGAGCTCGTCTTCAAGCTGGTCGTTCGAGCGGGCCGGTGTGCGGAAGTACCACCAGTTAATCTGCGCGGTCCATTTCTCCTTGCGGGCGGTGCCGCTGCCCCAGACGCAGCGCTTGAATTCACGGGTGGCCGCCCTGAAGGCCTGGTCCGCCGCGTCGAGCTTCAGCGCATGGTCGCCCATCTCCTCGCGGCTGAACATCGGCAGCGCCTCAAGGATCAGCTCGCGCACATCGACGTCGTTCAACCAGTTGTCGAGGTCGAACGTGTAGGCCTCCCGCCCCAGATCGCCGGCGAAAGTCGCCCACTGGTCGATCAGTTCCTGCAGGTCGGCCACGTTGGGCGGGCCGGGCGGTGGTGATGGCGGGTTCAATCGTTCCTTCTTTCGGATTGCCGGCGGAAGTAGCGCTCGCCGTCGTTGGGTTTGAAAAATGTGCGTATGACGCCGTTGGCATTGAAGGCGATGAAGGCGCCGGTGTCGCGGTCGAAGCGCGTCACCACGCCGTCGCGCCTCACCGTCTCGAGGATTGGACCGCCGGCTTTGGCGTCCCGCAGGAGTTGTGCCTGGCGAAGATAGTCCTGCTTGGTGATGCGGCCGAACTCGGCACCGTGCTTCTGATAATGCTCGTCGAGGCGGCGCTGGTCGGCGAAGCCGACAGCCGCGCCCCAGCCCTGGCCGGCCTCGCGCGCCTCGGCGGAGATCGTCGTGCCGCGCGCGGCTTCGCGCTGGCCGCGTTCGGAGGTCTGGGTCCAGAAAAGGAAGATCGCGACCGCCGCCAGCGCCGCCGTCAGGAGACGGCGCCACGGCAAGCCGCGGGTGCGGAGGTTCATACCCCTATTGTGCGCCGCCTTTGAACCAGCGCGCAATCATGCGGCGCTCGGCATCGGTGATGTTCGTCATGTTCCCGGGCGGCATGACGCGCGAGGCGGCGGCCTGCTGGTTGATTGCCGCAGCCATCGCGTGGATTTGAGAGGGAGTCTCGAGCAACAGGCCTTTGGGCGGCGCCAGAAAGCCTTCCTGCGTCGGCTTGGCGGCATGGCAGGGCGTGCAGCGTGCCTGGATGATGGGCTGCACCTCGGCGAAGGCGACCGGGCCGCCGCCGTCGGCGCTGGGACGCGGGAGTGCGAGAAAGGCCGTGAAGGCGATGAACACGAAGCCTGCCGCGAGGACCAGCGGGTTGGCGTTGCCCTTGTGGCGCTGCACGAACCAGACGCGGATCAGGGCGCCCGCGATCGAGATCGTGATCAGCAGCACCCAGTTCCACTCGTGGCCGTAGAGGCCTGCATAGTGGTTGCTGATCATCGTGAACAGCACCGGGAGCGTGAAATAGGTGTTGTGGACCGAGCGCTGGCGGCCCCTGAGCCCGTGGATCGGGTCGGGGATGCGGCCTTCCTCCTTGGCCTTCACCAGTTCGCGCTGGCCCGGAATGATCACGAAGTAGACGTTCAGCACCATGATGGTGCCGAGCATGGCGCCGAAATGGATATAGGCGCCGCGGCCGGAGAAGATGTGGCAGAGCGCCCAGGCCGCGACCACGCAATAGAGGAAGATGAGCCCGCCCAGCACGACGTCGTCCTGGCCCAGGGTCGAGCGGCACAGCCAGTCGTAGACGAGCCAGCCCACGACCAGGAAGCCCAGGCCGATCGCGATGGCCTGCGGCTGCGTCAGCGGCAAAACCGCGGGATCGATCAGCGCGACCTCCGCCCCGTAATAGTAGACGAGGCAGAGCAGGAAGAAGCCGGTGACCAGGGTCGTATAGGCTTCCCACTTGAACCAGTGCAGTTCGGGGGGCAGTCGTTCCGGCGCCACGGTGAATTTCTTGGCGGTATAGAAGCCGCCGCCATGAACCGCCCAGACCTCGCCGCCGATCCCCTTGGCCGAATCGGCCGGGTCGAGCGGCTTGTGCAGGTGGTTGTCCAGCCAGATGAAGTAGAAAGAAGCGCCGATCCACGCGATGCCCACGATCATGTGAGCCCAGCGCAGCAGCAGATTCAGCCAGTCCACGACGAAAGCGGCGTCCATCAGCCCTCGTAGCGCCTTGCCGGGCATGGCCTCAAGGCGGTAAATCGCCGTTTCGACTGAAATCCGAACGATTTTTGAGGGGAACGACTATGGCGGCTTTGGACCTTCCGGCGGGCGTCACGATTGACGGCGCCATCAAGCCCGGTTTCGAAAAAGTGCTCACCAAAGAGGCAGTCGCCTTCGTCGCCGACCTCCAGCGCAAGTTCAATGCCCGCCGCGAGGAACTGCTGGCGCTCCGCGTCGAGCGCCAGAAGCGCCTCGATGCAGGCGAAAAGCCGGATTTCCTCCCGGAAACCGCGAAAATCCGTGAGAGTGACTGGACGGTCGCGCCGCTGCCCAAGGACATCCTCGACCGTCGCGTCGAGATCACCGGCCCGGTCGACCGCAAGATGATCATCAACGCGCTCAACTGCGGCGCCAATGTCTTCATGGCCGACTTCGAGGATGCCTCGACGCCGACCTGGTCGAACATGATCGAGGGCCAGTTCAACCTGGCCGACGCGGTGCGCCGCCAGATCGACTACGTCGATCCCAACAGCGGCAAGGCCTACAAGCTGAACGAAAAGACGGCGGTGCTGTTCGTGCGCCCGCGCGGCTGGCATCTGCTGGAGAAGCACATGATGGTCGACGGCAAGCCGATGTCCGGCTCGCTGTTCGATTTCGGCCTCTACTTCTTCCATAACGCCAAGGAAGCGCTGTCGCGCGGCACCGGGCCGTATTTCTACCTGCCCAAGATGGAGAGCCATCTCGAGGCGCGCCTGTGGAACGACGTGTTCGTCGCCGCGCAGGACGCGCTCGGCGTGCCGCAGAAGTCGGTCAAGGCCACGGTGTTGATCGAGACCATCCTCGCCACCTTCGAGATGGACGAGATCTTGTGGGAGCTGAAGGATCATTCGGCCGGCCTCAACTGCGGCCGCTGGGACTACATCTTCTCCTTCATCAAGAAGTTCCGCGAGCAGGAGTGGGCGGTGCTGCCGGATCGTGGCACGGTCGGCATGACCTCGCACTTCCTGCGCTCCTACAGCCAGCTCGTGATCAAGACCTGCCATCGCCGCGAAGTGCACGCGATGGGCGGCATGGCGGCGCAGATTCCGATCAAGAACGACCCGAAGGCCAACGACGAGGCGATGGGCCGCGTCCATGCCGACAAGAAGCGCGAGGCCGGCGACGGCCATGACGGCACCTGGGTCGCCCATCCCGGTCTCGTTCCGATCGCCAAGGCCGAGTTCGACGCGGTGATGAAGGAGCCGAACCAGATCGCCCGCAAGCGCCAGGACGTGCACGTGACGCCGGCCGACCTGATCACCATGCCGACCGGCCCGAAGACCGAGGCCGGCCTGCGCCAGAACGTGGCGGTCGGCATCGGCTATGTCGAAGCCTGGCTGCGCGGTATCGGCTGCGTGCCGCTGTTCAACCTGATGGAAGATGCCGCCACCGCCGAGATCAGCCGCGCGCAGGTCTGGCAGTGGGTGCGCCACAACCAGAAGCTCGACGACGGGCGCACCATCACCAAGGACCTCGTGCGCCAGATCGTGCGCGAGGAGAACGACAAGGTGAAGGCGCAGATCGGCGAAGAGGCCTACGGCAAGGGCCGCTACGAGGACGCCGCCCAGCTCATGATCGATCTGGTCGAGCAGCCGCAGTTCTACGAGTTCCTGACCCTGCCGGCCTACGACCGCATCATCGCCGACGAGAAGGCGGCTGCGTAAGGACATCGCGATGATCAAGACTGTTTACGACGTCACGTCCGCGGGCAAACCCGACGCGCCGGCCATCGGCGCGCCGGGCCGTCCCTGGCTCACCTATGCCGGCCTGAAGAAGCTCACGGACGACACGCTGGCGACGCTGAACGGCGTCGGCATCGGCCGGGGCGATCGCGTCGCCATGGTCGCGCCCAACGGTCCGGAGATGGCGTCCTCATTCATCGCCGTCGCCTCGGGCACCAGCTCTGCGCCGCTCAACCCGGCCTATCGCGCCGACGAGTTCGAGTTCTATCTCGACGATCTGAAGCCCAAGGCCGTGATCGTGCAGAAGGGCATGGACAGCCCGGTGCGCGCGATGGCCGAGAAGGTCGGCGTGCCGATCATCGAGCTGATCCCGGCCGAAGACGGCCCGGCCGGCAGCTTCACGCTGGACGTGGCGGCGCTGAAGCCGGCGAAGGCTGCGAGCCCTGGCATTTCGGTGGATGGCGAGATCGCGCTGGTCCTGCACACCTCGGGCACGACCGCGCGGCCCAAGATCGTGCCGCTCTCAACGGCCAACCTCGCGGCCTCGGCGCGTCACATCGCTGAGTCGCTGGCGCTGACGCCGGCCGACCGTTGCATGAACATCATGCCGCTGTTCCACATCCACGGGCTGATCGCCGCGACGCTCTCGTCGATCGGCGCGGGTGCGGCGGTATCGTGCACGCCGGGCTTCAACGCGCTGCGGTTCTTCGCCCAGCTCGAGGAAGTGAAGCCAACCTGGTACACGGCCGTGCCGACCATGCACCAGGCGATCCTGACGCGCCTGCGCAGCCATGCCGACGCCGCCAAGGCCGCCAAGCTGCGCTTCATCCGCTCCTCGTCGGCCTCGCTGCCGCCGCAGGTCATGCTCGAACTCGAAGCTGCGTTCGACTGCCCGGTGATCGAGGCCTACGGCATGACCGAGGCGAGCCATCAGATGGCGTCCAACGCACTGCCGCCGGGCAAGCGCAAGCCGGGCGCCGTCGGTCTGCCGGCCGGTCCGAAGATCGCCATCATGGACGAGGCGGGCCACTTCCTGCCGCAGGGCACGATCGGCGAGGTCGTGATCCAGGGTCCGAACGTGACGGCGGGTTACGACAACAACCCCGACGCCAACCTCAAGGCCTTCGCCGAGGGCTGGTTCCGCACCGGCGACCAGGGCCGCTTCGACGAGGACGGCTACCTGTTCCTGACGGGCCGGCTCAAGGAGATCATCAACCGGGGCGGCGAGAAGATCAGCCCGATCGAGGTCGACACGATCCTGATGGATCACCCGGCGGTCGAGCAGTGCGTGACCTTCGCCATTCCCCACCCCATGCTGGGCGAGGATGTCGGCGCGGTCGTCGTCCTGCGCCAGGGGCTCGAGGCGACCGAGCGCGAGCTGCGCGACTTCGTGGCCAGGCATGCCGCCGACTTCAAGGTGCCGCGCAAGGTCGTGTTCGTGACCGAGATTCCCAAGGGCGCGACGGGCAAGCTGCAGCGCATCGGCCTCGCCGCCAAGCTCGGCCTCGGCGAAGCCAAGGCCTGAGGACGATCCCGTGACCTCGATCTGCGTTTTCGGCGCCGGTGCGATCGGCGGTCTGATGGCCGCCAAACTCGAAATGGCCGGTACGCCCGTCACCGTCGTGGCGCGCGGCCCTCATGGCGACGCGCTGCGCTCCAGGGGCCTCGTGCTGCTCAGCGACGGCAAGGAGACGGTGACGGAGCCCCGCGTCGCCTCCGATCCGAAGGAGATCGGCCCGCAGGACTATCTGGTGCTGACCCTGAAGGCGCATTCGCTGTTGCCGGCGATGGCGCAGCTCAAGCCCCTGATCGGGCCGGACACGACCATCGTCGCGGCGATCAACGGCGTGCCGTGGTGGTACACCTACAAGCTCGGCGGGGACTTCGACGGCCGGATCATCCAGTCGGTCGATCCCGAGGGCGCGCTGACCGCAGGCCTGCCGCCGTCGCAGGTGCTGGGCAGCATCGTCTATCCGGCGGCCGACGTCGTCGAACCGGGCGTCATCCACCACACTTACGGCGACCGCTTCACGCTGGGCGAGCCGGACGGCAGCCGCAGCGAGCGCGCGTCGAAGTTTTCCGAGCTGCTGATCAAGGCCGGCCTCAAGGCGCCGGTGCGGCCGCGCATCCGCGACGAGTTGTGGGTCAAGCTGTGGGGCAACATGGCCTTCAATCCGATCAGTGCGCTGACCGGCGCGACGCTCGACAAGGTGATCGGCGATCCCGGCACGCACGCGGTGTGCCGCGCGCTGATGGTCGAGGGCCAGGCCGTCGCCGAGAAGCTTGGCGTGAAGTTCGCCATCAATGTCGACAAGCGCATCGCCGGCGGTGCCGAGGTCGGCGCGCACAAGACCTCGATGCTGCAGGACCTCGAACGCGGCCGTCCGCTCGAGATCGAAGCGCTGCTGGGCGCGGTGGTCGAGATGTCGGAGTGGGTCGGCGTCGACATGCCGATCGGGCGCAGCGTGCTAGCGCTGGTTCGCCAGCGTGCCGCGATGCGTTAAATGGAAAAGGTCGAACTCGTCTTCGATCCTGACAACGCGAAAGCGGCCGACTATGTGCGCGACCGCCTCTCGATGTTCAATTCGAGCCGCACGGGCAAGAGCGACTACTATCCCTGCACCATCTTCCTGAAAGGGGAGAAGGGCGAAACGCTCGGCGGCCTGCTGGGCTACCTCTGGTCCGACTGGCTGTTCGTCTCGACCCTCTGGGTCGACGAGGCCCTGCGCGGCCAGGGCCATGCAACGCGCCTGATGGATGCTGCGGAGGATTATGCCCGCATGCGCGGTTGCCACTCCGCCTATCTCGACACCCACACCTGGCAGGCCCGCCCGTTCTACGAAAAGCGTGGCTACGAGGTCTTCGCCACCCTCGACGACTTCCCGCCCGGCCATAAGAAGTTCTTCCTGAGGAAGAAGCTGGCGCTCCCCTGAGGGCTTACAGGAGAGGACCGTTCGGGTATCATCTGCCCATGAGCAAGACACTTTTGGCCGAGCTTCAGATGCTGGATGCTGGAGAACGTCTTCGTCTCGCCTACGACCTGCTGGAGAGCGTGGCCCAGGCCGAGACGTCCTCCCCCATCACCGAAGCGCAGCGGGCGGAACTGCGCCGCCGTCTGGCAGACTATCGCGCCCGCCCGGATGAGCCGGTCGTGACCCTCGCCGACATTCGCCGCGAGTTCGGCAGCACCTGATCTGTGCCGTTGCCAGTTGTCTATCGTCTGGTGGCGAAGCGCGAGACGATCGAAACCGCCCGGATCTACGAGAGTCTGAGACCAGGAGCGGGCTCGCTCTTCCTGGATGAAATCGCTCGCATTGAGCGTCATCTTTCGAATTCGCCTGGCCTCTATCAGGCGGTGTACGGGCCGATCCGCCGGGCCGTTCTGCGCCGATTTCCCTATGGGTTGTTCTACGTCGAAGAGGGAGAACGTGTTCTCGTTCTGGCGTGCCTCGATCTGCGGCGCGATCCGCAGGCCCTGGGCGATGCCATCGGACATAGATAGACCGGTAGCCGCCAGTTCGACTGTCAAAAGACTCAATACCAGCGACTTACGAAGTAGTAGTGGTCGCCAAGCGGATCAATCGAATAGGATGACGCTCCCGATGGATCCGACAGCGAGAGGAAGCGATCGGTTACTTTTCGATCGGGGTTGCCGAGCGTATCGCTTTCGTCGAACCAGATTTCTTCGAATGTTTGCGTACCGCAGCACCAAACGCTGGTGTCGCGATCGGAGACCTTGATCAAGCGAGGCGTCCCCGTGTTCGGGACGGTAGCGACCTTCGCATCGTACGCGGAGCGCATCGTCAGGAATTCGGCTTTGTGGACCAGCCCGATCATTGGTCTTGCGAAGGTGCCAGGCGAGACAATCGCCAAGGCGATGAACGCGGGAAATGCCGATGAGATCAAGGCGGAGGTCCACTGCCTGAACCAGAGGCATCTCAACACAGCAAGACTCCAGCCGATGACCGCAATCGGTAGCAGCACGAGGAAGAAGAGCAGGTCGAGCACGAGCAGAGTCCGCGCGGCGTAGAGGCTCATGAAGATGCCGCAACTGACGAAAATCGTTCCAGCGGACATGATCAGGAGCCGCAATTGCACTCGTCGTCCTGCAGGAGGGCCAGGCGCCATCTCTACCGAGAACTCAGTTCCTTCAGCCGCTTGTCGACCGACAGCAGATCCGCCCAGCTCTGGCGTTTGCTGGCGGGGGTGCGCAGCAGGAAGGCCGGGTGGAACGTCGGCAGCACCGGCACTTCGCTGCCGTCGTCGAGCGTGAGCGTCGACCACTTGCCGCGCAGGCGGGTGATGCCTTCGGTCGTGTTCAGCACGGCCTTCACGGCGGTGCCCCCCGCGAGCACCACGACCTTCGGCTTGGCGAGTTCAATGTGGCGGCGCGTGAAGGCAAGGCAGATTGCCTGTTCGGACAAAGTGGGTGTCCGGTTGCCGGGCGGGCGCCAGAACAGGATGTTGGTGATGTAGAGGTCGCGCTCGCGGCTCATGCCGATGGCTGAGAACATGCGATCCATGAGCTGACCGCTCACGCCGACGAACGGTTTGCCGAGGCGATCCTCGTCGGCGCCCGGCGCTTCGCCGACGATCATCACCGGCGCGCCGGCGACGCCGTCGGCGAACACCGTGTTCTTGGCGGTGCGCTTCAGGGCGCAGCCCTCGAAGGCGCGCACGGCTTCTTCCAGTTCGGCGATGGTGGTGGCGCGCGCGGCGGCTTCGCGGGCGTCGAGCGCGAGCTGCGGCGATTCGAGTGGCACGGGCGCGCGCACGGCCGGCGCGGCGAGGGCCGGCCGGATCGGCGTCGGCGCGGCGGAGGACGGGACCGTCGGGGGGGCAGGCGTGGCGACGATGGCCGCTGGCGGCGGCAGCGCGAAGCGGTCGACAGCGTCCTCGCCGATCGTCTCGTCAAGGCCGTGATCGACGTACCAGCGCAGCAGCGCGGCGGCGTCGTGCGGGCTGAGCGCCGCTTCCATCAGGTCAGTTGCTTGAGGAAGGCGGCCAGGATCGGCGCCCACATCGCCGCGTCGGCATGGCTCGCCATGTGGCCCTTGTCCGACGGCATCTCGACATAGGTCAGGTCGACTCCGGCCTTGCGCATGTCGAGCGCATGGGCGGCACAGTCGGTGAGGTCGAACAGCTTGTCGGTCTTCGAGATGACGTAGAGGACCTTGGTCTTCTTCAGTTGCTCGTATTGCTTCGTGATGTCGAAGCCGTCGATCGCGCGCCGCAGGGTGACCAGGGAATGGCCGTCGTAGATCTTCGCCCAGCTCTTGGCGGCCACCTTGGCCTCGGCTTCGCCCTGGCCGTAGTTCAGCAGCGTCTCATAACGGATCTGTTCGAGCGTACCGGGGATGCCGCCATTCTCGTAGTACCAGCCGCCGTTCCAGTTCGGGTCGCTGGCGAGACGCTTCTGCAGCGCCTCGAGGCCGCCCAGGCGTCCGGGCGCGCGTGGCGCGGTCACCGACGCGGCAATGCCCTTCATGAAGCCGGGAAAGGACGCCGCCCACTGGAACGACTGGAAGCCGCCCATCGAGGGACCGACCACGGCGACCAGGCTCTTGAGGCCGAGCGAGTCGACCAGCAGCTTCTGGCTGGCCACCATGTCGCGCAGCGTGACCTCCGGAAAGGTCGGGCCGTAGGGCTTGCCGGTCGCGGGATCGGTGCTGTTGGGGCCGGAACTGCCGTGCGCCGAGCCCAGGGCGTTCACCGACACGACGAAATGGCGGTCGGTGTCGATGGCCTTGCCCGGACCGATCAGCCCGTCGAACCAGCCGGCGCTTCCCTCCGGGACGCCGCGGCCCTGCTTGCCCGGAGCATTCTTGCCTGCAGCGTGATGGGACGAGGTGTAGCCGTGCACGACCAGGATCGCGTTGTCCCCGGCCGGCGACAGGGCGCCGTAGGTTTCGTAGGCCAGTTCGAGGACGGGAAGGATCTTGCCACTTTCCAGCCTGAAATCCCGTGCAGAGAAGATCTTGCTCTCGATTTCGTTCAACTCAGGCACAGGAAATCCCCTTTTCAGCGGGTGGCGATCCCGCCCCCGACACGCTATCTAAATCAAAGGATTGCCGTCGGACAGGCGCGCGTCCATCGGGAAATTGGAATTGCAGGGCGACACAGCATGACGCGCGAGGCGATGGAATACGACGTGGTGATCGTGGGCGGCGGTCCGGCCGGACTGTCGGCGGCGATCCGCCTGAAGCAGCTTGCCGCCGAGCGCAACCACGAAGTGTCCGTCTGCGTGCTCGAAAAGGGCTCGGAACTGGGCGCCCACATCCTCTCGGGCGCCGTGGTCGATCCGATCGGCCTCAACGAGCTCATTCCGGACTGGAAGGAAAAGGGCGCGCCGCTCGAAACCCAGGTCACCGACGACCAGTTCCTGTTCCTGACCAAGGGCGGCTCCTACCGCTTCCCCAACTTCCTGCTGCCGCGGCTGATGAACAACCACGGCAATTACATCGTCAGCCTGGGCGAGGTCTGCCGCTGGCTTGGCCAGCAGGCCGAGGCTCTGGGCGTCGAGATCTATCCGGGCTTCGCCGCCGCCGAGGTCCTCTACAACGAGGACGGCTCGGTGAAGGGCGTCGCCACCGGCGACATGGGCATCGCCAAGGACGGCACGCACAAGGACAGCTACACGCCGGGCATGGAGCTGCATGCCAAGTACACGCTGATCGGCGAGGGCGTGCGCGGTTCGCTCGCCAAGCAGCTGATGGCCAAGTTCGACCTGCGCGACGGAGTCGATCCGCAGAAGTTCGGCATCGGCATCAAGGAACTGTGGCAGGTCGATCCCGCCAACTTCCGCAAGGGCCTGGTCGTCCACTCGCAGGGCTGGCCGCTCTCGGAGACGAACAGCTCGGGCGGTTCGTTCATGTATCATTTCGGCGACAACCTGGTCGCCATCGGCCTCGTGGTGCATCTCAGCTACGAGAACCCCTATCTCTCGCCGTTCGACGAATTCCAGCGCTTCAAGACCCATCCCGACGTCGCCAAGTATCTCAAGGGCGGTAAGCGGCTGGTCTACGGCTCTCGCGCCATCAACGAGGGTGGCATCCAGTCGGTGCCCAAGCTCACCTTCCCGGGCGGCGCGCTGATCGGCTGCTCGGCCGGCTTCGTGAACGTGCCGCGCATCAAGGGCAGCCACAATGCGGTCAAGAGCGGCATGCTCGCCGCCGAGGCGGCGTTCGAGGCGCTGGCCGGCGGCAAGACCGGCGGCGACGAGCTGATCGCCTATCCGGTGAAGCTCAAGGCATCGTGGATCTGGAAGGACCTCGACAAGGTGCGCAACGTGAAGCCCGCGCTGAAGTGGGGCACGACGCTCGGTACGCTCTACGGCGGCATGGACATGTGGCTGCACGACCTCGGCATCCGCGTGCCGTGGACGCTGCGCCATCACAAGGCCGACCATGAGACGCTGCGGCCGGCCAGCGAGTTCCAGCCGATCCAGTATCCCAAGCCCGACGGCGTGATCTCCTTCGACAAGCTGTCCTCGGTGTTCCTGTCGAACACCAATCACGAGGAGGACCAGCCGGTTCACCTCAAGCTGCGCGATCCGTCGATTCCGATCGCCGTCAACCTGCCGCTCTACGCCGAGCCCGCGCAGCGCTACTGCCCGGCCGGCGTGTATGAAGTGGTCACGGCCGACAACGGCCAGCCGCGCTTCCAGATCAACGCGCAGAACTGCGTTCACTGCAAGACGTGCGACATCAAGGATCCGGCGCAGAATATCGACTGGACCGTGCCCGAAGGCGGCGGCGGTCCCAACTACCCCAACATGTGAGACGCATGAACCGCACTCCCCTCGCGCTGCTTTCGGCGGCGCTGCTGTTCGCTCTTCCTCTCGCCGGCCAGGCCCAGCAGGGCCCGGCACAACAAGGCGGCGCCAAGCCGCCGGCCCGGCCTCCCGTCGCCCAGCCCGGCCAGCGTCTCGCGCCAATCTCGCTGCAGGGCCGCTATCTCGCTGCCCGTGTCGGGGAGCAGGACCACGACTACGACGCCGCCGCCGACCAGATGGATCAGGCGCTGGCGCTCACGCCGCTCGATCCCGAACTGATCTACGCCGTGTTCCGCCTGCGCATGTATGCCGGTCGTATCGATTCTGCGGCCGAACTGGCGCCGGCGGTTCTGTCGACGCGGCCAGGCGACGGCTTCGCCAACCTCGTGATGGCGATCGAGGCCGTCAAGAAGGGCAACTACAAAGCGGCTGAGCAGCAGCTCACGCGCATCGGCTCGGAGAACCAGCTGGGCGCTCTGCGCGAATATGTGATGGCATGGCTGAAGGCCGGCGATAAGGACTACGCGGCCGCGCGGTCGTATCTGGCGCGGCTGAAGCCCGCGAGCGGCGAGAGGGCGGAAGCGCCCGCCCTGGTGATCGCCGCGCAGATCGACGAGATGGCCGGCGACAAGGACGCCGCCGAGGCCAAGTACCGGCGTGCCATATCGCTCGACCGCAACGGACTGCGCACCACGATTTCGGTCGCCGAGGGGCTGCGCCGGCTCGGGAAGGACGCCGAGGCGCGCGAGATCCTGAAGACCTACGGCACGCGCTACAGCGATTCCGTCGTCATGGACGGGCTCATGGGCGCCAACGCGCCGATGCCCAAGCCGCCGACGCCGGCGTCCGGCATCGCTGAGATCCTGTTCGACATCGGCGGCATCCTGGCCTCCGATCCGCGCAACCAGCGCCAGGACCTCGCGCTGATCTTCTACCAGCTCGCGACCGCGCTGAAGCCCGACCAGGATTTCGCCTGGCTCATGATCGCGGGCCTCTACGAACAGTTCCAGCAGATCCCCAAGGCGGTTGCCGCGCTGGGCAGGATCGGCCCGACCTCGCCGCTCTACTGGCAGGCCAGACTCAGGACGGCGGCGCTCGACGCGCAGGAAGACAAGTTCGACCAGGCCGTGGCGCGTCTCAGGACCTTGGTGGCCGAGAAGCCCGACCGAATCGACGCCGCGCTCACGCTGGCCGACCTGCTGCGCAGCAAGGACCGGTTTGCCGAGGCCGTCGCCGCCTACGACACCGCGATCTCTCGGCTGGGCAAGCCCGACGAGCGTCACTGGCAGATCTATTTCGGGCGCGGCATCGTGCTCGAGCGCACGAAGAACTGGCCGAAGGCCGAGGCCGACATGAAGAAGGCGCTCGAACTCTCACCCGAGCAGCCCTACGTGTTGAACTATCTCGGCTACAGCTGGATCGACCAGGGCCTGCATCTCCAGGAAGGCATGAAGATGCTCGAGCGTGCGACCGAGCTTCGCCCCGACGACGGCGCGATCACCGACAGCGTCGGCTGGGCCTATTACCGGCTCGGTCAGTACGAGAAGGCGGTGGAGTGGCTGGAGCGCGCGACCGAGCAGAAGGGCGACGACTCGACGATCACCGATCATCTCGGCGACGCCTACTGGCATGTCGGCCGCCGCCGCGAGGCCCGCTTCCAGTGGGAACGCGCGCTGCACCAGAAGCCTGACAAGGATCGTCAGCCCATCATCGAGGACAAGATCGCCAACGGACTTAATCCCTCGAACGACAAGCCGACCGTCTACGAGAAGGCCGCCGACACCAAGCAGGGCGGCTGATCGAAGGCGGCTGATTGAAGGACACGGGGGGTGCTGCTCGCCCGCGCCAAGGTCAATCTCTGGCTGAACGTCGTTGGTCGCCGCGCCGACGGCTTCCACCTGCTCGACTCGCTGGTTGCCTTCACGGATCTTGCCGACGGGATCGAGGTCGCGCCCGCGTCTGATCTGTCGCTGGAAATCGTCGGGCCGGGGGCGGCGGCGCTCGAGGGCGACGATGTTGCCGACAATCTCGTTCTGAGGGCTGCGCGCCTGCTGGCCGGTCGCGCTGGCGTGGCGCCGCGGGCCGCCCTGCGCCTGACGAAGCGCATTCCGGTGGCGGCCGGCCTCGGCGGCGGCTCGGCCGACGCTGCCGCGACGCTCCGGGCGCTGGTCGATCTGTGGCGCATCGCCATGCCCGAGGAGGAGCTGTTCGATCTCGCGGCGTCGCTCGGTGCCGATGTTCCCATGTGTCTCGCTGGCCGGCCGGCCGTGGCGACGGGAATCGGCGAGCGCCTCGCCCCAGCACCCCGGTTGCCGGACTGCGCAATCCTGCTGGTCAATCCAGGTGTCGCGTTGCCGACGCCCGCCGTCTTCCGCGCTCGCGTCGGAGATTTTGCCCCGGGCCTTCCCATTGAATCGGGCTGGCCCGACCTCGCGGCGTTCGCCGCCGATCTCGCGCGCCGCGGCAACGACCTGACGGCGGCGGCGATCTCCCTGCAGCCAGCAGTGGCCGACGTGCTCGACCGTCTGCGGCGCACTGACGGCGTTGCGCATGCTGCGATGAGCGGTAGTGGTGCGACCTGCTTTGGCCTCTTTGCATCGACAGACGCCGCGCAGCGTGCCGCGTCGCATCTTCCCGACGCCTGGTGGCGCCACGCGGGCCGGCTAGTTTGAGCCCGCCTTCGGCTTCGTGAGTTCCTGCATTTCCTTCAGCGATTCGAACAGTGCCTTGTCGGGCTGACCCGTGACCGGCAGGCCGGCGATGCGCTGGTATTCGCGGATGGCTGCGCGTGTCCCCTGGCCCATGTGGCCGTCCGGTGCGCGCTTGTAGAAGCGGAACTCGCGCAACAGCGCCTGGACGCTCTTCGTCTGCTCGACCGCCGTCGCCGGCCATGCGTTCGGATCCGGAGGCATCGTTTTGTTGATGTCGGCCGACGTCGGCGGCGGAGGCGGTGGTGCGCCAGCAGCAAGCTGGATCGGCTTCGGTGGCGGTGGTCCTGCCGGTTTTGCCTTCGCGATATCGGCCGATGTGGGCGGCGGTGGCGGTGGCGCCGTCGCGGCGAGCTTGATGGGCTTCGGCGGAGGCGGTGCTGCGGGCGTGGCTTTGGCGATGTCAGCCGAAGTGGGCGGCGGTGGCGGTGGCGCCGTCGCAGCGAGCTTGATGGGCTTGGGCGGAGGCGGCGCTGCCGGCGTGGCTTTGGCGATGTCGGCCGATGTGGGTGGCGGTGGCGGTGGCGCCGTCG
>JAESFZ010000229.1_pt1 | contig 57812 bp, 52 predicted proteins | sample 9269561 | NCBI WGS metagenome assembly JAESFZ01 (sample SAMN14515552, study PRJNA621657) | algae metagenome | isolation source: Tildeniella nuda ZEHNDER 1965/U140 and co-occurring heterotrophs from wet... | place: Switzerland: Stansstaad, Zurih | collected 1965-01-01
ATTTTCAGGCTGGCGGTGGTTGCCGCCTGCGCCGCGGCACCGGCAGTGACGTTCGCCGCGCAGGCCGTGGACAATTATCCCAACCGTCCGGTACGCATCATCACCCCGGCAGCGCCCGGCGGCACCACCGATTTTCTGGCGCGGCTGCTGGCCGCCCATCTGTCCAAGGTCTGGAACCAGCAGGCCATCGTCGACAACCGCGGCAGCGCTTCAGGGGTGAACGGCGCGGAGATCACCAAGAACGCGGCACCCGACGGCTACACGCTGTTCATTCCCTACCATCAGCACACGGTGAACGCCGCCATCATTCCCAAGCTGCCATACCATCCGGTCAACGATTTCACGCCCATTACCCAGATGACCTCGGGGGGCCTGCTGCTGGTGGTGAATCCTTCGCATCCGGCGAAAACCGCCAAGGATTTCGTGCAGTGGAGCAAGACCACCAAGGATCCGATCAATTACGGTTCGGCCGGCATCGGCAGCGGCGGGCACCTGGCCGGCGAGCTTTACAAGCTGATGGCCGGCATCCAGGCCCAGCACATCCCGTATAAGGGCACGGGACCGGCTATCGTCGATCTGCTCGCAGGCCAGTATCACTTCAATTTCATGGGCCTGACGGGCGCGTTCGCTCAGGTGCGCGCCGGCAAGCTGCGCGGGCTCGCGGTGACCGGACCCAAGCGCCTGACCGCGGCGCCTGATATTCCGGCGATGACGGAGGTGCTGCCGGGATTCGAGGTGGTGGGATGGTATGGCGTGGCCGCGCCGGCCAAGCTGCCCAAGCCGCTGCTCGCCAAGATACACAAGGAGATTTCGTCTTTCGTGAAGTCGCCGGAATTCGCCAAGGTGGCGGAGAGCAACGGTTCCGAGGCGGTCACCAACTCGCCGGAGGAATTCCGCCAGTTCATGCTCGCTGACATGAAGAAGTGGGCCGACGTGGTGAAGCGCAGCGGCGCGAAGTTCTGATCGTAAGAGAAAAAATGAAATGCCTCTCCTCCGCACACGGAGGAGAGGCGGCCGCAAAATCAGAAAAGCGACCACTGCCTGCAAGGTCGTGTGCAACAAACTCCAGGAGGGGGAAATTGAAATCAAGAGCGCCTGACAGTCTAAGCGCAGTATCGCGGTTGCTGGCGGGCATCGCGCTGGCATGCGCGGCCAGCGGTGCCGCCGCGCAAGCCTATCCCGCCAAACCCATACGCATCGTGGTGCCGTTCCCGGCCGGGGGCAACGCCGACATTTTTGCGCGCATGCACGCGCAGAAGCTGTCCGAAGCTTGGGGCCAGCCGGTGGTGGTCGACAACCGCGCGGGCGCCGCCGGCATCATTGGCTCGCAGCTGGTGGCTAAGTCGCCCGCCGACGGTTACACCTTGCTGCTGGGCACCACCGGCACCCACACCACCAATCCCGCGGTGTACGCCAAGCTGCCGTACGATCCGCTCAAGGACTTCGCGCCGGTGAGCAATCTCGCCGACTCGCCCTTTCTGCTGGTGGTGCATCCGTCGGTGCCGGCATACAGCCTGAGGGAGCTGGTCGCGCTGGCCAAATCGCGCCGGGGCCAGCTCAACTACGCTTCGTTCGGCACCGGCAGCTCGGCGCATCTTGCCGGCGAAATGCTGCGCTCCATGGCCAAGATCGAAATCGTGCATGTGCCGTACAAGGGCGGGCCGCCGGCGCTCACCGATCTCATCGGCGGACACGTGGCGCTGATGTTCAATTCGCTGCCGGCAGTGATCCCGCAGGTGAAGTCGGGCAAGCTGCGCGCGCTGGCGCTCGCCGCCGACAAGCGCGCGCCGGCGCTGCCCGACATGCCGACCTTCGCCGAGGCTGGGCTGCGCGATTTCGAAGCCGGTTCGTGGTACGGGGTGCTGGCGCCTGTGGGCACCCCCAGGGACATCATCGCCAGGCTGCATGCCGAGACCGTGCGCATACTCGCGCTGCCCGATGTGCGCCAGCGCTTCGCCACCGAAGGCGCGACGCCGCTGGGCAATTCGCCCGAGGAATTCGCCGAGCAGATCCGCAAGGATCACGCACGCTGGGCCAAAGTGGCGAAGGACGCCGGCATCAAGCCGCAATAATCGCATCGCAACGACGGCCTGCGCCGGGTTCGGTTTCATATGCCGGGCGGCGGTATCGCAGGCCAGTTGCGGCCGTTTTTCGCGCCGTCCGGGATGTGCTGGAAGCGGCGCGGCTCCGGTTTGCCGCAAACTTGCGTTAGATCAAGACTGCATGTCGCCCGAAGCGTAGGGTTTCATACAGGAAGGCAAATAAGGCGATACCTTACGGGAGAATAGGCGCAGACCGGCTCCCGGCCTTCCTGGCTGAAAAGGAGGCGTTATGACTATTCTTGCCGCAATGGCCCTGGTTGCCATGCTGGCCACCGTTGCTTGCCTCGTGTTCGGAGTCGCTGCCATGGTGAGCGACGAGCAGGTTGAACATCACGGCAGCGCCGAATGGATGGTATGGCGGATTTCATTTCAGGCGCTGGCTTTTATATTGGTCCTGATGGCGCTGGCCGGCTGACGCGGGTTGCCGCAGTCGTGCCGGGACCGAAAGCATGGTGTTATGCGCCATGACACGCGCACAGTCGTGGCATGCTTTTGGCGCCGGTGGTGCAGGCACGCTCGCGGGATTAGGCATGCACCGTGGAGGCGATGATGGTTGCACTCGATGAGTCCATGGGCGAACAACAAGTCGCTTGCGAGATCTGTCTGAAACAGATTCCGTTATCCGAGGCGAAAAGCGACGAGGCATCGGACTACGTGCGGTATTTTTGCGGGCTGGAGTGTTACGCCCGGTGGCGGGCGCAGGAGAAGCAGCAAGACCCCGGCGCCTGACCGCGTGACGGATGCGGGGGGAGGCTGATGCGGTCCAGGCCGGCGTGCCGCAAACGTCTACCTGTGGATGGCTGTGCGTGAGCATCGCCGTTGTGGAGTACAATCCCGACGACGTTCCTCATTTGCGTCGCATCGCTTACTCCGTCCTCGTCATGATCCAGTTCCGAAATTGCGTGCTCGCGCGCGGCGCGCGCCGCCTGATCGAAGACGCCACCCTGCAAATCCACCCCGGCTGGCGCGTGGGGCTGGTCGGCGCCAACGGCAGCGGCAAGTCCAGCCTGTTCGCGCTGCTGCGCGGTGAACTGCATTGCGACAGCGGCGATTGCGAGATTCCCGCGGTATGGCGCATCGCCACCGTGGCGCAGGAGACTCCTGCGCTCGCCATGCCGGCGATCGACTACGTGCTCGACGGCGATGCCGAACTGCGCGAGATCGAGCGCGAACTCGTGGCGCTCGAGAATTCGAGCGCGGCCGATCACGACGGGCACCGCGTGGGCGAACTGCACGCGCGGCTTTCCGAAATCGACGGCTACAGCGCGCGCGCGCGCGCCGCCGCGCTGCTGGCGGGGCTGGGGTTTGCCGACGACGAGTTCGAGCGTCCGGTTTCCTCCTTCTCGGGCGGCTGGCGCATGCGCCTCAACCTGGCGCAGGCACTGATCAGCCGCTCCGACCTGCTGCTGCTCGACGAGCCCACCAACCACCTCGATCTCGACGCGGTGGTGTGGCTGGAGAAGTGGCTTACCGGGTATCGCGGCACGCTGCTGCTGGTGTCGCACGACCGCGATTTCCTCGACGCCTGCGTGACCCACATCGCGCATATTTACGCGCAGCGCCTGACGCTTTACACCGGAAACTATTCTGCGTTTGAAGAGGCGCGCGCCGCCCAGCTCGCCGCCCAGCAGGCGATGTACGAGAAGCAGCAGCGCACCATCGCCCATCTCGAAAGCTATATCGAGCGCTTCCGCGCCAAGGCCACCAAGGCGCGCCAGGCGCAGAGCCGCCTCAAGGCGCTCGACCGTATGGAACACATCGCTGCGGCACACGTCGATGCGCCTTTCGATTTCGAATTTCCGGAGCCCGCGCGCGCGCCGGATCCGCTGCTCACGCTGGAAGACGTGGCGGCGGGCTATGCCGGGCGCAGGGTGCTGGAGGACGTGCAACTCACGCTGCGCCCCGGCGCGCGACTCGGCCTGCTGGGACCCAACGGCGCCGGCAAGTCGACCCTGATCAAGCTGCTGTCGGGCGAACTCGCGCCGCTGTCCGGCCAGCGCGTCGAAGGCAGGGGGCTTGCCATCGGTTATTTCGCGCAGCACCAGCTCGAGCAGCTGCGGCCCGACGAGTCGCCGCTGTGGCATCTCATTCACCAGGAGCCGCGCACCAAGGAACAGCTGTTGCGCGACTATCTCGGCGGATTCGATTTTCGCGGCAAGATGGCCGACACCCCGGTCGCGCCGTTTTCCGGCGGCGAGAAATCGCGGCTGGCGCTGGCGCTGCTGGTGCGGCGGCGTCCCAATCTGCTGCTGCTCGATGAGCCCACCAACCATCTCGATCTCGACATGCGGCACGCGCTGACCAGGGCGCTCGCCGAATACGAGGGCAGCATGGTGCTGGTGTCGCACGACCGCGCGCTGCTGCGCACGGTGTGCGATGCCTTCCTGCTGGTGGTCGACGGCCGCGCCCGGGAGTTCGATGGCGACCTCGACGATTATCTGGCGTGGCTGGCGGCGCGGCGCAGCGCGCCAACCGCGCCGGATGCGGTTGAAGCGGCGAACAAGGCACCGCGCCGCGAGACGCGCGCGGCAAGCCCGCAGGCGCAGAGGGTGCAATCCGCGCGCCGTCGGCCGCTGGCGAAGGAGGCCGAGCAGCTGGAGCGGCGGCTGGCGGAGCTGCAGGAAGAAAAGCGCGAACTCGACGAACAGCTGGCGGACCCGGCGTTCTACGCCAGCCCCGAAGTCGACCAGATGAAAGGCCTGGTGCTGCGGCAACAGGAGGTCACGCGGTGCATTGACGAAGCCGAGCAGCGCTGGCTGGAACTGCACGCCGAACTGGAGGAGATGGGGCAGGGCTGAAGTCGGCAGGTCGCAGCGGCGAAACTCCGGCTGCGGCTGCCGGTCGAAGAAATCTCATCAATCTCAGCGGGAGCGTTGATTATGCGGACTGGAGCCGGAGCCATGGGATGGTTTGTGCGGGTGCTGGCGTCGCTGGTGATGCCGGTACTGGCAATCGCGGCGGACGAAATCAAGACCTTCCAGTCGGAAAAGCATGCTTTCCGCGTTGTGACCCTGGTCGAGGGCCTGCAGCATCCCTGGTCCATTGCGTGGCTGCCCGACGGGCGCATGCTGGTGACCGAGCGCGCGGGGCGCCTGCGCGTCGTGACCAGGGATTTCAAGCTCGATCCCAAGCCCGTTGAGGGGCTGCCGCAGATCGCGGCAGTGGGGCAGGGTGGCCTGTTCGACGTGGTGCTGCATCCCCGCTATGCCGAGAACGGCTGGCTCTACATTTCCTATTCCGGACCCGGCAGCGGCGGCCACGGCACCGAACTCATGCGTGCCAGGCTCGAAGGCCACCGCCTTGCCGGGCAGCAGGTGCTGTTCCGGCTCGAACCCAAGTCATCGGCGGGATTCCATTTTGGCGGGCGTGTCGCCTTTGACCGCCAGGGGCATGTCTATCTCGCGCTCGGCGACCGCGGTGAAAAGGAGCGTGCGCAGCGCCTGGATGATCACGCCGGTTCGGTGATCCGCCTGCATGACGACGGGCGCGTGCCCCGGGACAATCCCTTCGTCGGCCGTGCCGGCGCCAGGCCCGAGAAGTTCACGCTGGGCAACCGCAACGTGCAGGGGGCGGCGCTGCACCCGCAAAGCGGCGAGTTGTGGACGCACGAGCACGGCCCGCAGGGCGGCGATGAAATCAACGTGATTCGTTCCGGGCGCAATTACGGCTGGCCGGTGATCACCTATGGCGTCAACTATGGCACGGGCACCCGCATCGGCGAGGGCACGCACAAGCCCGGCATGGAGCAGCCGCTGTACAAATGGGTGCCGTCGATTGCGCCCTCGGGCATGGCGTTCTATGCGGGCGACAAATTTCCCAGCTGGCGCGGCAACCTGCTGATCGGCGCGCTGCGCGACGAAATGCTGGTGCGCCTCGAACTCGACGGCGAAAAGGTAACCGGGGAAGAACGGCTGATCAAGAACGCCATAGGCCGCATCCGCGACGTGCGCGTCGGGCCCGACGGCTACATCTACCTGCTTACCGATGCGCGCAACGGCGTGCTGGCACGGCTGGAGCCGGCGAAGTAAGGCAGGGAAAAAAGGCAGGGAAAAGACGATTTCACAGGACTGACAGGATTATCAGGATTAACATGACTTGAACCTGATGCTTGTCAGACTTATTTCCGTGTTTATCCTGTCAATCCTGCTAATCCTGTAAATCCTGTCAAATGGTTTTTGAAGTTGCCTTGGATTTTCAAGCGTTCCAGCGCGTCACTTCGAGCAGCAGGCGGCCGCGAAAGCCTGGCCGCGGCGGATTGTTGTTGCCGGCATCAAAACCCAGGGGAATTTCGAAGGTCTGGGTGGTGCTGCCTGCGGGCAGCGTTCCCAGCGCGCGCGGCGCGGTGCCTGCGCCATCCCGCGACGCCAGGCCGTAGGCGACCTGCACGTCATTGCGGCGCGGCGTGATGAAGAAGCTCAGGGTTTCCGTAAAGATATCCGAACCCTCGAAGTGCGCATCGGGCCAGAACTTGCGCTCGACCTCGTACTCCGGCGACTTGATCGCCAGGCGCAGGGCGCACGCCAGCGACTTGTCCTGCGATTGCGCGCTTTTTCCCTTGCTGTAGATATAACCGCTGAACAGGTAAGCGGGCTTGTGCTTCTCGGCCCAGTCCTCGTAAGAGCGGAACACCGCGCTTTCGTGGTCGACCTTGCGTTCGTGCAGAAAATACTTGGCGCCGCGCACTTGCGCGGTGGACTCGATGTGATACGAGGCGCGCACCTGGCGGCCCGCCCGCCGCTGGTCTTCAATGGCCTGCGGCAGGGTGATGTCGTCGGTGGCGAGCCTGACGTCGATGCGGAAGTCGCCGAACAGGAAGCGCCGCAGGTTCTGATAGCCTTCCTCGGAGTTGACGATGCCGTAATGCCCGCTGTGGCTGCGGTGCGCGAAGGCACGCGGCGCGTCCGCTACGGCGGCATTGTTGATCAGCACCAGGCCGTCGCCCATGGCGCCGGTGGCATGGCGCGACAGGCCGGCGAACGCGGAGTAGTCGCGGTAGTTGGTGCCTATCATGCAGAAGAAGCGTTGCGGCGGAAATTTTCCGTCCAGGGAGTCGACGCGTTGCGCATCCGGCGGCAACCCGAGGTATTCGCGCATCACGCCGCGGTTGAAATTGCGCACATGGAAGGCGTCCAGGGCGCCGAGGTTGGGCGCATTGACGCCGAGCGCGTCAATGCCGTTGTGCGGCGTGGCGTAGGTGTAGACCTTGTCGACGAGATGCCCGGCGTCGAGTTGCAGTTCCTTTTTCAGCGATGCCGCCTTCACCCCGCCGCCGCAGATGTTCTGCAGATAGCAGCGCGCGATGAGTCCGCCCATGGAGTGGGCGACGAGGTGCACCCTGAAGGCCTTCAGCGCCGCGGCATCGGGCTTGCCGGAAGCGGTCATGCACACCTGGTGCCGCACGCGCAGCACGAAGCGGCGCAGGTCGGCCGCGATTTCCGGCATGGTCTGGCGCCGGCCGCCGCCCAGATCCTCGGATGCCTGCTCGTAGTAGCGGAAAATCCAGATGCTTTGCGCCGCCACCGGGCGGTCTTCGGCAGGCAGGTCGCCGCCGGCGTAGGCGTCGGCATAGCCCTCGTCTTTCATGAGGCGCAGCAGCGGCGATTCGAAGATGTGGCGCACGATGCGCTGCTGCCAGTCCTGGCGTATCTTGGTCGATCCCAGGTTGAAGCCCATGTAAGGGTCGGCGGCGGCGTCTTCGATCTCGGCCATGGTGGCGGCAAAACCGCGGATGTAGATGACGGGGTAGTAGGGCGGCACGATTTTCATGGCGTGCTCCTGCGCCAGCGGCGCGGTCAGGGATAAAAATAGCGGGGTTTTCCGGGCACCCAGCTGCCGTACTGCACGATCTGCACATGGCACCAGCGCGGCGTGGCGCTCGGGTGTTCCAGCCACAAGCCGAGTTCTTCCAGCACGTCGGGGTGCGCCATGCACCACGCGTCAAGCGCGCCGTCGTCATCGTCGATATCAATGGCGAGACACAGCAGGTGCTTGCTTTTCTTTGCCGCATTGCTGATTGCGGCGTTGACCGCGGCAGGCCGCCAGCCGGAATTCACGGCGCGGCGCAGGCCGGCGCGGTGCAGCAGTGCGTTGGCGCGCTCGACCATGCGCTGCGCGTTGGCGGCGAGTTCCTGCGTCAGTTCATCGGCATAAAGCCGGTCCCGTCCCATGTAATAGTCGGCGAGCGTGATGCAGGGTTCCGGGACGGGCGACGGGGCGGGCGAGGACGACGCGCTGCGTCGCATCGCCGGCGGCTTGCGGCGGACGCGCCGCGCCGGCTTGGCCTGCGGCAGGGCTGTTTTTTTCTTGTGCATTGCGGTGGTACCAGGAGTGCGTCAGTCTGTCGCAGCATCGGCTGAAAATCAAATCTCCCGTTTTGCGAGATTTCCCCTGCATGCGGGATGCTACAATCGGCCGCGCCATGTCAGAAACCGTTGATGTTCGCCTCGCGGTGCGCGAGGGCCTGAGCGACTATTGCGCGTCCTTCCGCGAAGTCGTGGCGCGCACCCTGCCGATCTACGCCATCGCCGAGGGGGTGATGTACATTTTCGGCAGGCCGGCACCCGGCAGCACCGGGACCAGCCTGGCGATGCTGTTTTTCATCGTGGTGCTGCAGGCGCTGGGCACCTATATCGTGACCGGCATTTTCCTGCAGCGTTCGGCGCGTAACCCGGACGGGTACCAATGGGAGTTCCTGCCCACGCGCTTCCTGGCGCTGGTTGCCGCCTTCCTGCTGGTGAGCGCCGGCATGGCACTGGGGCTGATCCTGTTCATCCTGCCGGGCGTGCTGTTCGCGGCGGTCTCGCTGTTCACCATGATCTACATCGTGCGCGAGGGCATGTCCATGCCGCAGGCGCTGCAAGCGAGCATTGCGCTGGCCAAGCCGCACCTGTGGTCGCTGGCCTCGCTTGCCCTGCTCATCGTGGTGGTGACGCTGGGCGCAGGCCTGCTTTCCAGCGCCATGAACAGCACCCGCGCCGCGGGCAACGCATTGCCCGGCGCGCTCATCGGCATCGCCGTTTCCATACTCACGCTGGCGATAGACGCCATCGTGGTGTCCGCGTTCTACCAGATTGCCGGCCGCCCGGCGAAAGAGGGCTAGCGATGTCTGAGGTTTTCGGCTTTGACGCGTTTTCCCCCAGGGAAATCGCCGAGCAGGTGGAAAAAACCGGTGTTGCCAAGGCGCGCCTGCCGCTGCTGTCCATGCTCATGCTGGGGGTGCTGGCCGGCGCCTTCATCGGACTGGGCGCGCTGTATTTCGTGATCGTGGCGAGCGATCCCGGACTGAGTTTCGCGGTTTCCCGCGTGCTGGGCGGGGTGTGCTTTTCACTGGGGCTGCTGCTGGTGGTGGTGGCCGGCGCCGAGTTGTTCACCGGCAACAACCTGATTGCCATGGCGTGGGCCGACGGCAAGGTGTCGACGCTGGAGGTGCTGCGCAACTGGACGGTGGTGTGCGCGGCGAATTTCGCGGGGGCCGCAGGGCTGGCGCTGCTGGTTTTCCTGTCGGGGCACGCCGAAATGAACGGCGGGCAGGTGGGCAGGCAGTACCTGGCGATCGCGGCGGCAAAATCGGTGATGCCGCTGCACGAGCTGTTTTTTCGCGGCGTGCTGTGCAACGTGCTGGTGTGCATGGCGGTGTGGATGGCGCTTGCCGGGCGCAGCGTGGTCGACAAGTTCATCGCCATCGTGTTTCCGGTCTCGGCTTTCGTCGCTGCCGGCTTCGAGCACTCGATCGCCAATATGTACATCATGCCGCTCGCCATGATGCTGAAAGCCACCGGCGCGGTGCTGCCTGCGGGCGGCGAGGCCATAGGCGTGGCGGGCATGCTGCGCAATCTGGTGCCGGTAATTGCCGGCAACGTCATCGGCGGCAGCGTGCTGGTGGCGCTCGTCTACCACGTCATCTACCGCCGCAGCGCCGGCAGGCAATGACGGACGCGGTGACGCCACCCCGCCCGCCGTCGTGACGCCGCGCACCGAGCTTGCCGTGGCGCTGGTGGCGACGATTGCCGCGCAGGCACTGACGGCGGTCGCCATCTACACGCCGGCGGTGGTGGCGCCTGAAGCGAGCCGCGACATCGGCGTTGCAGCCACCGCGATCGGCGCTTTCACTTCGCTGATCTACTGCCTGGCGGCGGTGGCCGCGCCGGTGGGCGGCGCCTTCGTGGCGCGGCATGGCGCAGTGCGCGTGAGCCAGATCTGCCTGCTGCTGACCGGCGCCGGCCTTGCCATGGGCGGGCTGGTGCATCCCGTGGCGGTGCTCGCGGGGGCGCTGCTGATCGGCGCCGGCTACGGCCCGGTGACGCCCGCCAGCACTGCGCTGCTCATCGAGCGCACCCCCGACCGCATGCGCAACCTCATCATGTCGGTGCGCCAGACCGGCGTGCCCATTGGCGGCGCGCTGGCTGGCGCGACGGTGCCGTGGCTGGTGGTCAGCGGCGGCTGGCGTTTTGCCGTGCTGGTGATGGGCGGCGCGTGCCTGGTGCTGGCGCTGTTGCTGCAGGCGGTGCGCCGCAGGTATGACCGGCAAACCCGCGCAGACGCGCAGGCGGCGGCCGCGCCACGGCCCTCGCTCATCAGCATGCTGAAAATGGTGTATGGCGACGTGCAGCTGAGGCGCCTGTCATACGCCTCTTTCGCCTATGCCGGCATGCAGATGTGCTTCGCCAGCTACCTGGTGGTGTTTCTGACCGGGAATGCCGGCATGAGCGTGGTCAATGCCGGTTTTGCGTTGTCCGCCGCGATGGTTGCCAGCATCATCGGCCGCATCGTGTGGGGGATCATCGCTGATTATTCCGGCAAGCCGCGCCTGCTGCTGGCGCTGCTGGGTGCGGCCATGGCGGCGTGCGCCCTGATCATGACGCAGGCCAGTGCGGCGTGGCCGCTGTGGGCGGTGCTGCTGCTGTGCATGGTGTTCGGCGCGACCGCAGTCGGCTGGAACGGCGTCTATATCGCGGAAGTCGCGCATGTCGCGCCCGCGGGCAAGGTGGCGGTCGCCACCGGCGCCTCTCTGGCGCTGACCTATTTCGGCGCGGTGACCGGGCCCTTCATCTTCTGGCTGATCGTCACCTTCAGCGGCAGCTACGGCGTCGCCTTTGTCTCGGCGGCGCTGGTCACGCTCGCGGCAGCCGCCATCATTCTGCGTAAAATACCTGCTGCGCAACCTGGCGCCTGAAAGAGGTTTTATCTCCATGCCATCGCTGATGCACGCCACCATCACCGTCTCCGGCGAAAAATCGCAGCTCGAAGCGTGCGACGCGCGCATCCGGCTGCTGCTCGCCGAACAGCCGCCTGACGGGGAGTGCGAGGATCATCACGGCGAAGATGCGCTGTGCTACGACTTCAAGGTGAGGAGCGGCATTCCCTTCCCGGTGTTTGCCCAGGCTTCGCAGGAATTCCCCGATCTGGTGATCGCCGCGGAATGGGTGGATGTCGATGCCGGCACGCGTGGCGCGGCAACCATCGTCGACGGCAGGCTCACCGGGCAGACGACCGACGCGCTCGACATGCCGGGACGCAGCGCGCGGCCGGTGCACGTCGCAGTTGCCGGCGATGGCAGGCTGGTACTTGCGCTGACTTTCTTCCGCGCGGGTCGCGACGAATGGCTGGGTTATGCGCTCACCGCTGAACGCGATGCGCTGCTGCGCGTGACGCGCAGCACAGGCGACGGCATCGAGCTGTGGGCAACCGAGGGCAGCGCGGAGTGGGGCCGCCACTGGCGCGGCTCCGGCACACAAGGCGAATTCGAGTGCGGACCTGTGCAGGCGCCGCAGGCCATCGCTGACGACATTTACAGTGAGCTCGAGAAACTGGCGCAGAGCTTCGTCGCGGAATGGATCTGGTTTGCGACGGGGCGGCGCGAGGAAATCGCCATCGAGATGGAGCGTTTCGCGCGCTACGGCGATGTGGTGGCCGACGCCAATGTCAGATCGGGGCGGCTCTACAAGATGCGCCAGGACCTGCTGCAGGCGCAAAAGACAGCGGACGGCGGGTTGATCTACAGCACGGTGGCGGCAGACGAGGCGTGGCTGGTGGACCTGATCGCGCGTTGCTGGGCCGCCGGCCCAACATAAATATAGTTTAAAAACAAATAGTTATAATTATGCTGCTCACGCCAGCACCGGCGGCAGCTGGGGCGCGAGCTTGGCGCGCTCTGCCGTGGCCGCACCGTTGAGCGCAAAACCCAGCAGCTTTCCCGAGGCGTCGACGAACAGCGATTTCACGCTGTCGCTGGTCTGCTCGATTTGCCATTGCCCTGCTGCGCCGCTGGCCGGTGGCGAGATGATGGTGGGGCAGGCTGGAGTCTTCACCAGCACCGGCATTGCGGGGTAGGCCACTGCTGTGGGTTTTCCCGCCAGCGTCGCCGCCAGCGCGCGTGCCGCGTGCATGATGGGCATCACGAAGGGCAGCACCAGGCCTTCGACTTCCGCGCAATCGCCCAGGGCATAGACGTCCGGGGCGCTGGTCGCCAGCATGCGGTCGACGGCGATGCCGCGATTGATTTTGAGGCCCGCCTTGCGTGCCAGCTCGGTGCGCGGCTTGAGGCCCACGGCCGACAGCACGACGTCGGCGATGATTTCCTGGCCGTTGCCCAGCGTCACGCGCAATTGCGCGCCGGCGCGATCCACTTCCTTGACGCCGGTGCAGAAGTGCCAGATCACACCCAGCGCCCCGAGCCTGTCGCGCAGCAGCGCGCCGCCCGCGGGCGGCAGCAGGCGCGGTAGCGGCTGGTCGGCGATGTCGATGACGTCAACCCTGTGGCCGCTCGCTGCGAGATCGTTGGCGAATTCGCAGCCGATCAGCCCGGCGCCGATCAGCGCCACGCTTTTGCCGCCGCTGATCGCAGTGCGGAAGGAGGCGTAATCATCGAGATCGTTGACCGACAGCACGGCATGCGCGGCATCACCCTCCAGCGGCAGCCTGATCTGCTCGGCACCCAGCGCCAGGATCAGCCTGGAGTAGGCGATGGTCTCGTTGTCGATGCGCACGGCGTGCTTGCCGGGCTCGATGGCGCTGACGCGGGTGCGCGGCCGCACCGTGGCATTGAGCTGCGCGGCCATTTGCTCGGCGGAGCCGAGCGGGATCGCCTCGGGCTGCTTGTTGGAGGCCAGCGCGTTGGACAGCATGGGCTTGGAGTAGAACTGCCCGCCGTCGGCGCTGAGAATGACGAGGGGCGTTTCCTTGTCCAGCTTGCGCAGTTCCTTGGCGAGGTTGTAGCCGGCAAGGCCGCTGCCGATGATGACGATGGGGTGCATGAGGTGTTTCCGTGGACGGTCTTGTTCATGAAAACGCCGGCCGCGATGCGGCCGGCGTGGGGATGCGGGGACTGCCGGAGAGGTGCTGGCTCAGGTGCCGGATTCCTCGAGCAGCCCGACTAGGTCGTCGGCGTGCTCTTCTTCCATCGCCAGTATGCCCTCGAGCATGCGGCGGGTGGTGATGTCGTTGTTGCCCAGATAGTTGATCATTTCGCGGTAGCTGTCGATGGCGATGCGCTCGGCGACCAGGTTCTCCTTGATCATGTCGACGAGGTTCTCGCCCTCGACGTATTCGGCGTGGCTGCGGGTGAGCAGGCCTTCGGGAGAAAAGTTCGGCGCGCCGCCGAGCTGCACGATGCGCTGCGCGATCTGGTCGGCGTGCGCCTGCTCCTCGTTGGCATGCACCAGGAACTCCGCGGCGACGCTGTCGGCGTGGATGCCCGCCGCCATGAAGTGATGGCGGCGATAGCGCAGCACGCACACGATCTCGGTTGCCAGCGCTTCATTGAGGATGTCGACGACGATTTTGCGGTCGGCCTTGTAACCCTGGGTGATGGCGCCTTTCTCGATATGCTCGCGGGCGCGCTTGCGCAGGGTCTTGATGTCGGTCAAAAAGGCTTTCTTGGCCATCGTGCTCTCCTGTCGTGGACAAAAATCGAAGTCAGGCCAGTATCGTATCAGACAACATCATGACGACGAAACCTGCGAGCAGGCCTGCGGTGGCGACGCGTTCGTTGCCGTTGCGATGCGTCTCGGGAATGATCTCGTGGCTGATCACGAACAGCATGGCGCCCGCCGCGAAAGCGAGGCCCCACGGCAACAGGCCATGCGCCAGCGTCACCATGCCGGCGCCGATGATGCCGCCCAGCGGTTCGGCCATGGCGCTGAGCAGCGCGACGGCAAAGGCCTTGAAGGGGGCGAGCCCGATCGCCAGCAGCGCGACTGCGACCACCAGGCCCTCGGGCATGTTCTGCAGCGCGATGCCGAGGGTGAGCGCATTGGCGCCAGCGCTGCCATCCGCGTGCGCCACGCCCACGGCCAGTCCTTCCGGCAGGTTGTGCAGGGTGATGGCGAACACGAACAGCCAGGCGCGCGACAGGCCGTGCGTGCCGGGACCCTCGTGGCCCTTGACGGTGTGCTCGTGCGGCAGCAGGCGGTCGGCGGCGAACAGGAACAGCGCGCCCAGCGTGATTCCGGCGGCTACGATGATGCCGCCGGCAGCGGCGCTGCCGGCCTGCGCAGCGCCGGCTTCGAGCGCGGGCAGCAGCAGCGAGAACAGGCTGGCCGCGAGCATCACGCCTGCGCCCAGTCCCAGCAGCGCGTCGCGCGTCTTGTCGGACAGGCTGCGGGTGAACAGCGCCGGCAGCGCGCCCAGGCCGGTGGCGAGCGCGGTGAGCAGGGTGGCGGAAAGCGCCGCGCTGACGGCGGGCGCACGCAGGGCGTTTGTCTGCAGCGCGGCGGCAGCGAGCGCGGCGGTCGCGGCCAGCGCCGCGATTTGCGCGCCGCGCCGCCAGTTGGCGGGTTCTGCCGCGAGCAGGCGGCGGGTGGCAAGAACGAGCGTGGTCATGGCTTGACTCCTGATGCGGTCCGGCGCGGCTTTATCCCGCGCTCCATGCCGTCACAATGCCGCAGTCGCTAACATCAATCAAATTGATTGATAAAATTGTTTAAATAGTCAAAAACTATGACTAACCGGGCTTTGTGGGAGTCCTTCATCTGTTTTTAAAAGAACGAAAAAAGCCGGCATCCGCGGCCTGCGATGCCGGCTTTTCAGCCCCGTGCTCCGGGGCAAGCCGCGCCTACTTCCTGGCGCGCAGCGCGGCGACCGCCTGGGCGACGCGCTCGCCATAGTCGGCATCCGCCTTGCGGAAGTGGCCGATCGAGCGCTCGATCACGTCCTCGCGGCTGACGCGCGACAGCCCGCCGGCGATGTTGGCGACGAGGCGCTGCTTCTCGTCTTCCTTCATCACGCGGTAGAGCATGCCCGCCTGCACGAAGTCGTCGTCTTCCCTGTGCTTCACCCAGGGGTGGCTGCCGGTGACGCCGTGTATCTCCACCCCGGCGTAGGTCGGCTCGTTCGACTGCGCCGGGCCGCCGTAGCTGTTGGGCTCGTAGTTCTTGCTGCGGCCGCCGTTGCCGTCGAAACGCATGGCGCCGTCGCGGCCATAGTTGCGCGCCTTGGCGGCGTGCGGGCAGTTGACCGGCAGCTGGGTGTGGTTGATGCCCAGGCGGTAGCGATGCGCATCACCGTAGGAGAACAGCCTGCCCTGCAGCATCTTGTCGGGCGAGGGGCCTATGCCTGGCACGAAGTTCGCCGGGTTGAAAGCGGACTGCTCGACATCGGCGAAATAGTTGTCGGGGTTGCGGTTCAGGGTGAGCTTGCCGATTTCATGCAGCGGGTAATCCTGGTACGGCCAGACTTTCGTCAGGTCGAACGGATTGAAGCGGTAGTTCGCGGCCTCGGCCACCGGCATGATCTGCACCTTGACCGTCCACGACGGGAATTCGCCGCGGTCTATCGCCTGCAGCAGGTCGGAGTGGTGATAGTTGGGATTTTCACCGCCGATTTTCGCCGCCTCGGCCGAGGTCAGGCACTTGATGCCCTGGTCGGTCTTGAAGTGGTACTTGATCCAGAATGCCTCACCCCTGGCGTTCAGCCACTGGAAGGTGTGCGAGCCGAAACCGTCGGTGTGGCGCAGCGTGGCCGGAATGCCGCGGTCGCCGAACAGCCAGGTGAACTGGTGGGTGGCTTCGGGCGAGTGCGAGAAGAAATCCCAGGCGTTGTCGGGTTCCTGCACGTGGGTATAGGGGTCGCGCTTCTGCGAGTGGATGAAGTCCGGAAACTTGAGCGGGTCGCGGATGAAGAAGATGGGCGTGTTGTTGCCGACGAGGTCGTAATTGCCGTCCTCGGTGTAGAACTTGACCGCGAAGCCGCGCGGGTCGCGCACGGTGTCGGGCGAGCCCAGTTCGAGCGCCACCGTGGAGAAACGCAGGAAGACTTCGGTTTTCTTGCCGACCTGGTTGAGGAACTTCGCCTTGGTCCACCGGGTGACGTCCTTGGTGACCTCGAACACGCCGTAAGCCGCCGAACCGCGCGCGTGCACGATGCGCTCGGGAATTTTCTCGCGGGCAACGCGCGCAAGTTTCTCGATCAGGTGGTGGTCCTGCATCAGCACCGGCCCGCCAGGGCCGGCGGTCTCGGATTGCTGGTTGTTGGGCACCGGCGCGCCGGATTCCGTGGTGAGTATGGGTCTGTCGCTCATGGCTGTTTCTCCTCTTGGTTGAAATGAATTGCTGCTGCGGCCATGCCGGCGCCTCAGTATGCGAGAGGCAGGCTGGCGGCGAGATGCCGCAGCCGGGCCAGGCTGCGTCGCAGTGCGGCGGCGGAAATTGCATCCTTCATTTTCTTCTCCTGTGCAAACCGGCCGCGGTTGCGGCAGGAACGGGCTCAGGATAGATACGCCGGCACCATCAGACAAATTGATTATTTATAAGTAGATGATAGCCAATGGCTATTAATTGCGGCATCGGCGGCGATCGCAGTGCGGCGGCGCTTTCCTGTCGGGCTGGCACGGTTTGCCCGCCGTGTCGCAGTCGACGTACCCCCCTGACGATGGTGACGGCGGGATGCGCGGACGCGCCGCGGAGAATCAAGTCCGTTTATTCGGTCATCAAAAGAACTGTTTGGGAATGCCGGGGCCTTTTTTTCACAATGTCCGAGAACTAGGCAGTGTCTACGGCAACTGCCTCATGCCGGACCCGACGGCAACCGCACGGAGGAGACCGTGATGATGCGCGCAGCATATTCGTCCTTGCCTTCCAGCCTGTTGCAGCCAGGAACCGGCTTTTGCAGTCCGGCCCAGACTTTGCTGGAGCGCGTCACCCTCGATCATCCCGCGATCGAGGTCATGACGGATCTGCGGCGCGTCAGTGCCGTTGTGATCCGCGCGATCGAAAGCGTCGATGAAGCGCACCAAAGAATGATCCAGCGCGGCGTACGCCTGCTGCTGGTGCTGGATCACGATCGCAAAATCACGGGCCTGATCACCGCAACCGACATCCTGGGCGAAAAGCCGATGAAGGTCATTGCGCAGCGCGGCGGCAAGCGCGGAGATGTCCTGGTGGGCGACATCATGACGCCGCAGGAACGCCTCGAAGTGCTGGACATGAACGATATCTGCGGTGCCAAAGTCGGGCACATCGTGGCGACGCTGAAGGCCGCCGGGCGCCAGCATGCGATGGTGGTCGAGCGGGGGCTGCACGGCACAATGGTGTGCGGCCTGTTTTCCTCGACCCAGATTGCACGCCAGCTTGGCATGGTCATCCACCCGACGGAAATCGCCCGGACTTTTTCCGAGATCGAGTCGCAACTGATGGCCTGAAGCGCGGTCCGGCAGAGACGGATCTGCCGCGCCATGAACTGTTCTTGTCGAAGCGCCCGCTTCCGAAACCTGATCACCAGGAGGGGACATGAGATTGATACTGCTGGGACCGCCCGGCGTGGGAAAAGGCACGCAGGCAGGCTTCATCGTCAAGCGCTATGGCATCCCGCAGATTTCCACCGGCGACATGCTGCGCGCAGCGGTAAATCAGGGCAATGCGCTGGGACTGCAGGCAAAAAGTCAAATGGATCGCGGCGGACTCGTTCCCGACGATATCATCATCGATCTGGTCAGGGAAAGGATCCGTCAGCCGGACTGCGGTGCCGGATTCCAGCTTGACGGTTTTCCGCGCACGATACCCCAGGCCGAAGCGATGACAGCGGCGGGAATAAGCGTCGACTTCGTCGTCGAGTTCTGGCTGGACGATGCGGAGTTGCTCAAACGCAGCAGCGGACGTCTCGTGCATCAGTCGTCCGGACGTACTTATCATGTCTTGTTCAATCCCCCGCGGGTCGCGGGCAAGGATGATGTTACCGGTGAGGACCTGATGCAGCGCATTGACGACCTGGCGGATACCGCGAAAAAACGCCTGGATGTCTACAAACTGCACGCTGGCGCACTGGTCGATTATTACTCGCGGCGTGCCGCCAGTGGTGAGCCGGGTGCGCCTCGGTACCTGAGGATATCCGCCGCCGGGCCCCTGCAGGAGGTGCGGGAGCAGTTGTTTACGGTGCTCGACAAATATGCCGCCACGATGAATTGAGGCACGGCAAGCGGCCGGCTCAAACCCCCGCCCTGTCAGCTGGCGGTGTCGGGGTTCTCGTCAGGCAGCATGATCACCCCCGGCAACTTGCAGTCAAGGACAGCCTGCCGCACCAGCTCGACCGCGCGCGGGCGCGGGAAGCTCTTGCGCCAGGCAAGCGCGACGCGCCGGCTCGGAGTGGGCTGCACGAATGGGCGCACCGCGGTGAGTTTGTTTTCCGCCGTTTTCGCTTCGGCCGCGGAAGCCGGCAGCACAGTGATGCCGACGCCGGAAGCCACCATGTGGCGTATGGTTTCGAGCGAACTGCCCTCCAGGCTCTGCTGTATGCCGTTGCCGGCGGCGCGCTTCACACCCGAGCAGGTCTGCAGCACCTGGTCGCGGAAACAGTTGCCGCTGGACAGCAGCAGCAGGGTCTCGCCGCACAGGTCGGCGGCGGGGATGCGCGCTTTTTTCGCCCAGGCGTGGGTTGCCGGCATCACCACGCGGAAGGGTTCGTCATAGACCGCCTGGGTAACGATGCCCGGCTCGGAAAACGGCAGCGACAGGATGATGAGGTCGAGATCGCCGTTCTTGAGCAGCGCGCCCAGGCGCGCGGTGTAGTTTTCCTGGAGCAGCAGCGGCATTTGCGGGGCGCGTTTGTGCAGCAGCGGGATCAGCTGCGGCATCAGGTACGGGCCCACGGTGTAGATCGCGCCCAGGCGCAGCGCGCCGACGAGGTCGTCGCGTCCCTGCGCCGCGATGTGCCTGATGGCGTCGGATTCCTCGAGCACGCGTTGCGCCTGCTCGACGATGCGGCTGCCCACCGGCGTCACCGTGACTTCGGCGGCGCCGCGCTCGAACAGCGCGACGCCGAGTTCGTCTTCGAGCTTCTTGATCGCGACTGATAGCGTGGGCTGGCTGACGAAGCATTTCTCGGCGGCACGGCCAAAATGGCGTTCGCGCGCCACTGCCACGATATAGCGCAGTTCGGTGAGGGTCATGCTGCCGATTCTACCGCCGGCGCGCGTTCAGCGCGCGCCGGGGATGGCCCAGGCTTCTTCCTTGGACACGCCGGGCGGAGGAGTAAACAGGATCTGCGATTCGCCGCGCAGCTTGTCGGCACCGCCCCATGCGTCCGCCGCCGCGCGCTGGTCAGCCTTGGCGCGCGCGTCCGCTGCTTCCGGATCGCAGATCGTGCGCAGGCGCGCTTCCAGCCGCTGCGCGGCCTGCAACCCGCTGCCGTCGGCAACGAGATCGCGCGTTTCGTCCGGGTCGCGCGCCAGGTCAAAGAGCTGGGCCGGCATGCCGACGTGGTAAATCAGCTTGAGGTCGCCTTCGCGCACCACGAAAGCGCCCGCCCTGGAACCCTGCGCATGGTACTCGGCGAACAGGGTGCGCGCGGTTTCGCGGCCGCCGATGGCCGGCCACAGATCCATGCCCGGCAGGTCGCGATCTGCATCCGCGAGCTGCGCGCCGGCCCCGGCGAGCAGTGTGGGGAACAGGTCGACATGCGAGGCGGGCTGTTGCACCACGCGTGCCTGCGGCACGCCCGGGCCCGCGATGAGCAATGGCACGCGGATCGCGCCTTCGTAGAGATTTTTCTTGCCGAATATGCCCTGTGCGCCGAACAACTCGCCGTGGTCGCTGGTGTAGGCGACGCGCGTGGTCTCGAGCAGGCCCAGTTCCTGTGCTGCCTTGAGCACCATGCCGATCTGCTCGTCGAGATGGGTGATGAGCGCGAAGTAGCCCGCGGCAATGCGCCGCAGTGCCGCCTCGTCGGTCATGACGCGCATGCCGTCCATGTGGCGCAGGTATTCCGCCGCGGGATGCTCGGGGCGTTCGCCGATGCGGAACGCCGGCGGCAGCGGCATGCCGTGCTCGGGATAAAGGTCCCAGAGCCGCTGCGGCACGGTGAACGGCGGATGAGCGCTGATATAGGACACGAACAGCACCCACGGCTTGTTCTGTTTGACCAGCCGCTGCTTCAGGCAGGCGATGGCATGCTCGGTGATCTTGCGATCGTAATCCTGGTAATGCGTGGTGCCCACGCCCGAGCGTTCCATGTAGAGCTTCCAGAAGCTGCCGTCGTCCTTGGGCGGTTCCATGCCGTATCCGCGCAGCAGGTTCTTGATCGCGCCCTTGCCCTCGTGCAGATGCATGGGCACGATTTCCTCGGTGAAGCCGTTGTCGTCGTCCGGGCTGCGGAAATGCAGCTTGCCGATCGCGGTCACGTCGTGCCCCTGCTCGCGCAAGCGGTGATGCCAGGTCGGCAGCCGTCCGTCGTAGGTCAGCGCGTTGTCCCAGTAGCCGGTCTGGTGCGGATAGCGACCGGTGGCGAGGCTGGAGCGCGACGGGCAGCACAGCGGGCTGGTGCAGTATGCGTTTGCAAAACGCGTGCCGCGCGCGGCGATGCTGTCCATGTTCGGGGTCTGGACGTAAGGATGTCCCTGGCTGCCCATCAGATGGCCGTTGTGGTTGTCCGACATGAAGAACAGCAGGTTGGCGGGCTGTGTCATGGCATCACCTAAAATTAATGTTTAAAAACAGATACTTGATAAATCAATCGAGGGAAATGCCGGCCTGCTTGCCGACATTGGCGATGCGCGCGCGCTCGGCTTTCATGAAAGCGAGGAATGCGGCGGGCGATTCGGGACTGGCGGTCGCGCCGTTCTTGTTCATCTGCGCCTTCACTTCCGGCGCGTTCAGCGCGACCATGAGTTCCTTGTGCAGGCGCTGGGTGATGGCCTGCGGCGTGCCCCGGGGCACGGCAACGCCCCACCACTGCACGATCTCGTAGCCGGGAACGGAGTCGGCCATGGGCGGCAGTTCGGGCAGCAAGGGATCGCGCTGCGCGCCGGTGGTTGCCAGCACCTTGATGCGGCCGGCGCGGCCGTGCGGCATGGCGACCAGCGGCGAGGTGATCAGGAACTGGATCTGGCCGGCGAGCATGTCGGAGAGCGCGGGCGCCGCGCCCTTGTACGGCACGTGCGTGGTTTTGACGCCGGCCAGCACGTTGAACATCGCGCCCGCGAGGTGCGCCGGCGAGCCATTGCCCGCCGAGCCGTAGTTGAGCTGGCCGGGCTTGTCCTTCGCCAGCTTGACGAGATCGGCAGCGCTGTTCACGCCCAGGCCGGCGTTGACGGTGACGACATTGGCTACCCAGGCGATGCGCGTGAGCGAGATGAAGTCGCGGTCTACGTCGTATGGCAGTTTGCTTTTCAGCGCCGGCAGCGAAGCGAAGTTGGTGGAGGTGACGAGCAGCAGCGTGTAACCGTCGGGGGCAGCGTTCTTGGCGATCTCCACGCCGATGATGCCGCTCGCGCCGGAGCGGTTGTCGACGATCACCTGCTGCTTCATCTGCTCGGACAGTCTGTTGCCGACGATGCGCGCCAGGATGTCGGGCGAGCCGGCCGGCGGACTGGGCACCAGAAAGCGTATCGGCTTGGTGGGGTAGGGCTGTGCTTGTGCGACGGGTGATGCGAAAAGCAATGCCACCGCTCCCATCAGGCCTGCAGTGTGCCATCCATGCATGATCATCTCCTCCTTGTGTCGCGGACTGTGGCCGCGCCCTGGTTTACCGGCGGCTGTCGGCGCGCACCTGCGCCTGGTGCCGGGTTAATAAAAGGCCGGCTTCGCGCCCGGCGGCGGCGAGTAGCGGAAGGTGCCCATTTTGAGTATGGCCTCCTTGCCGCCGTGCCGGGCGATCTTCGCCTGCTGGTCGGCCATGGCGAGCTTGTCGACGGCCTCCGGATCGACCACTTTGCGCAGCGCCGCTTCGCATTCGGCGATGACGCCTCTGAACTGCGGATTGCGGCCGAGATCGTCGCGCTCGAACGGATCGTTGGCGAGATCGAACAGCATCGGCGGCAGCCCGGTGTAGTGGATGTACTTGTACTGGCGGTGGCGGATCATGTACGAGCCGCTCATCGCGCCGGCGGCATGATATTCGGAGAGTATGGTGCGTGGCGGCACGTAGCCCTGCGCGATGTCGAGCAGCGAGTGGCCCGGCAGCTGCGCGTCGCGCGCATCGGTTCGGGCGCCCAGGCAATGCATGAAGGTCTGGAAGCCGTCGGCAAGCATGACCGGCGTGCTGCACACGTTGCCCCTGGGCACGTCGGGACCGGCCATGATCATTGGGATGCCCGCCGACTCCTCGTACATCGTCGATTTTCCCCACATGCCGCGCGTGCCCAGGTTGTCACCATGGTCGGTGGTGTAGACCACGCGCGTATTGTCCATGAGGCCGGTCTGCTCCAGCGCGTGGAGGATCTTGCCGACGTTGTCGTCGAGAAACGAAGTCAGCCCGAAGTAGGCGGCAATCGCGCGCCGCACCATGGGCGCGTCGAAGGCCTCGTCATAGCACAGGCATTTGCGCATGGCGTCGGTGAAGGGGTGGCGCGGGCGTTTCTCCGGCTCGTACATGTCGGGCCACGGCACTTGGTCTTCGGGATACATGTCGTAGAACTGCGGAGGTGCGATCAGCGGGAAATGCGGCGAGACAAAACCGACATACAGCGCCCACGGCTTGTCACGGTACTGCGGTGCCCTGTGCTGCAGCCACTTCACGGTTTCCTCGGCGATGCTGCGGTCATAGTGCGTGTATTCCGACTCGCCGCGCCCCGCTTCCGGACCGAGCTTGGCCGAGCCCGGGCGGCGCGGCAGCTCGTCGCGGATCAGGCCGAGCAGGTCGCCCACGCCGTTGACGATGTGCAGGGGCAGGATTTCCTCGTCGAAACCGTTGCGCCGGGCATCCGAGTCCAGGTAGTGCAGCTTGCCGATGGAGGTCACGCGGTGGCCCTGTTCCATCAGGCGATGGCCCCACGAAGGCGCGCTGCCGTCATAGGCAATGGCATTGTCCCAGCAGCGCACCTTGTGCACGTACTGGCCGGTGGCGAAGGAGGCGCGCGCCGGCACGCAGATCGGGCAGTTGGTGTAGGCATCGGTAAAACGCGTGCCGCGCGCGGCAAGGCGGTCGAGATTGGGTGTCTTGATCATGGGATGCCCGTAGCAGCCGAGCACGCGCTTGTTGTGCTCGTCGGACATGATGAATATCAGATTGGTCGGTTTCATTTTGATTTCCTGAAAAAAACTCGAACAGGGCTTGCGGGATTGAGCGGGATTTGCAGGACTTGATCGTCCTGCAAAAAGTTGAACTCGGTTAATCCTGCCCGTTTGGCTGCCGCCTTACTTGTATTTGCGGCTGATGAGCTCGCCGATGCTGGCGCCGGAGTCGATGTCGGCCTTGCGCCTGCTGTCGCCGGCATCGATCCTGCGCGCGATTTCCAGCACTGCTGCCGCCTGCTCGCGCGGCACGAAGGCGATGCCCGCCTCGTCTGCGCACACCAGGTCGCCGGGACACACCTGCACACCGCGGATCTGCACCGTGCCGTTGACTTCCACCGTCTGCATGCGCCATTTGCCGGTGATGGGCGTGAAGCCGCGGCACCACACCGGCCAGCCCATGCCGCGGTACTGCTCGGGGTCGCGCACCGTGCCGTCGATCACCGCGCCGACGAAGCCCTGGCGGCGTGCAATGGTGGCCGACTGCCCGCCCATGTTGGAGCAGCCCATCACGCCCTCGATGACCAGAACGTCCCCCGGCTCGGCGAGGTTGTGCGCCTCGGTTTCGCCCTGCGTGTTGGTCCTGTCCTGCGCCGCCTTGTGGATCTGCGCCACGCGCTGGATATTGCGCACGGTAAGCGCCTGGCCGACGATGCGCGTGCCGCTGGTCACCGGTGGCAGCGCGCAGGCGGATATCACGCCGACGATGCCCAGCTCATCCATGGCATCGGAAATCGTGCCGGTAAGATCGGTCAGCGCTTTGTAGCCGTCAACGACATCCTGCGGCAGTCGCGGCAGTTCCAGTATGCGGATGGCTTCACGCGGCAGCTTGCCGAGCGTGGTTTTGGACAAGGATTCCTCCGGAAGTTGAAGTGGGCAGTCCCGCGGCCTGCTGTCGATTCTGCTGCCTTTGAAGTTGCTGTCGCCGATTCTATTGCTGATTCTATTGAGAGCGCTCGTGTTGCGTCAATCTGGACCTTACGCTATCGTGCAGGCGCAAATCAATCCACAGTCCAGAATACAAGACGGCTGAACGAAATGGCAAAACTCAAGAGCGGCATGCGCAAGGGCCTCACCGCGTACGGCGACGAGGAATTTTCACTGTTTTTGCGCAAGGCCTTTGTCAAGGCGATGGGTTATACCGATGACGCGCTCGAGCGTCCCATCGTCGGCATCACCAACACCTACAGCGGCTTCAACGCCTGTCATCGCAACGTTCCCGAACTGATCGAGGCGGTGAAGCGCGGCGTGATGCTCGCCGGCGGGCTGCCGGTCGAGTTCCCCACCATCACCCTGCACGAGTCCTTCGCGCACCCCACCAGCATGTACCTGCGCAACCTCATGTCCATGGACACCGAAGAGATGATACGCGCGCAGCCGGTGGATGCCGTGGTGCTGATCGGCGGTTGCGACAAGACGGTGCCGGCGCTGCTGATGGGGGCGGCGAGCGCCAACGTGCCCTCCATCATGCTGGTGACCGGGCCGATGATCACCGGCGACCACAAGGGTGAGCGGCTGGGCGCGTGCACCGACTGCCGCCGCTTCTGGGCGCGCTTCCGCGCCGGCGACATCTCGGCGCAGGAAATCAGCGAGGTCAACAACAAGCTGGCGCCTTCGGCCGGCACCTGCATGGTGATGGGTACGGCGAGCACCATGGCGCTGTGCACCGAGGCGCTGGGCATGATGCTGCCGGGTGGCGCCTGCACGCCGGCAGTGATGGCCGAGCGACTGCGCCATGCCGAGGCAAGCGGCGCGCGCGCGGTGGCGATGGCGGGGGAAAAGCTCACGCCTGACCGCATCATGACGCCCGAGGCGTTCGAGAATGCGCTGCAGGTGCTGCTGGCGGTGGGCGGCTCGACCAATGCCATCGTGCATCTGACGGCGATGGCGGGACGACTGGGCATCGAAATCGATCTCGACGCCTTCGACCGCATGGGCCGCGACACGCCGGTGCTGGTGGACCTCAAGCCCACCGGCCAGCACTACATGGAGGACCTGGAAAAGGCGGGCGGGCTGGTCACCATTCTGCGCGAGATCAAGCCGCTGCTGAAGCTGAAGGCACTTACCGTCACCGGCAAAACCCTGGGTGAGAACATTGCCGGCGCGCTGCCGCCGTGGAAGCAGGAAGTGGTGCGGCCGTTCAAGGACCCGATTTTCAAGGGCGGCAGCATCGCCGTGCTGCGCGGCAACCTGGCGCCCGGCGGCGCCATCATCAAGCAGGCGGCGATGGATCAGCGCCTCACGCAGCACGAGGGGCGCGCAGTGGTGTTCGAGTCGCTTGAGGATCTGGCGAACCGCATCGATGATCCGCAGCTCGAGGTATCGGCGGACGACATTCTGGTGATGAAGCAGGCGGGACCCAGGGGTGCGCCGGGCATGCCGGAGGCGGGCTATATCCCGATCCCGAAAAAGCTTGCGCAAAAGGGCGTCAAGGACATGGTGCGCATTTCGGACGCGCGCATGAGCGGAACGGCATTCGGCGCGATCGTGCTGCACGTGACGCCCGAGTCCGCGCTCGGCGGTGCGCTGGCGCTGGTGAAGAACGGCGACCGCATCCGGCTCGACGTGCCGGCAAGGAAGCTGGAACTGCTGGTGTCCGAAGCCGAGCTCGAAAAGCGCCGCAAGGCATGGAAAGCACCGCTGCCGCGCAGGGAGGACCAGCGTGGCTACCGCAAGCTGTTCATGGACACCGTGACCCAGGCCGACCGCGGCTGCGATTTCGATTTTCTGGCGCCCCGAGGTACAATCCGCATCCCGCGCGCCGTCAAGCGGCGGTAACAGAGGTCTGAAAACGCAGTTCCGGTATTTTTTTCCGGTTTAACTCTTCCGAGGTGGCAGAAGCATGTCCCGTTCTTCTCAAGGAACGCGGCGACGTTTTGTCGTACGCAGGTCTTCCATACACGGCCGCGGCGCGTATGCGCTGGCCCATATCCCCAAGGGTAGCAGGCTCATTGAGTACACCGGCGAACGCATCAGCCACGAAGTGGCTGACGAGCGTTATGGCGAGGAGCAGGAAAACTCTCCGCACACCATGCTGTTTACCGTCGATGACGAAACGGTGATCGACGCCACGAGTTGGGGCAGTTCAGCGCGCTGGTTCAACCATTCCTGCGCGCCCAACTGCGAGGCAAACGAGGAGAACGGGCGCATTTTCATCGACACCATACGCGCGGTGCGTCCCGGCGAGGAACTGACCTACGATTACAACCTGACGCTGGACGAGCCGCATACGCCGGCGGTCAAGCGCGCGCATGCCTGCCTGTGCGGCGCCAGGAACTGCCGCGGCACCATACTCGGCAAAAAACGCTAGCTTTCCAGCCTGGCCGCCCGGGCGCAGCCGGTTCCCCGGTTGTCGTGCCGGCAGCCGCAGCCAGGCTGCGCGGACAGTTCCGCCGCACCCCGGGATGGTGGATAATGAGCCATGGGAGCGGTCGAGGCGAAAATACCCAACGCGCTGGGCGAGCTGTCCCGGGTGCACGATCTGGTATCGAAATTCGCCGCAGCGGAAAAATTATCACCGGAAGTGGTCTTTGACCTGAATGTCGTGCTCGATGAGTTGCTGAGCAATGTCATCAAGTACGGCCATGTCGAAGGCGCGGGCAATGACATCGAGGTGCGGCTTGCGGTTGTCGACGGCGTGCTGGAGATCAGGCTCGAGGATGACGGCAAGCCGTTTGACCCGCTGTCGTTGCCGCCCCCGGATCTGAATCGCGCCTTCAGCGAGCGCGAACCCGGCGGACTGGGCGTGCATTTCGTGCGCAATCTGATGCATGAGGCGGAATATGCGCGCGTGGCGGGCCGCAACCGGTTGATCCTCAGAAAATTTCTGGATCGCTAGGCACTCTAAGGGGATTACCATGGATTTGATCGAACAGGATGTCGGCAGTGTCACCGTTCTGGCGGTGAAAGGACGGGTGGACAGCACCAATTCCGCGGACTTCAGCAGCAGACTGGGGGCACTGTATGCGACCCCGGGGCGCCGCCTGCTGCTGGACCTGCAGCAGCTCGAGTACATCAGCAGTGCCGGTTTTCGCGCATTGTTGATCGCCGCCAGGCACGCCAGCCAGAGCGGCGGCAAGCTTGCGCTGTGCGGGCTCAGCGGCAAGGTGCGCGATTTATTCGATCTCGGCGGCTTTCTCGATAATTTCCTGATCCAGTCCTCGCGCGAAGAAGGCATTTCCAAGCTGGCATGAAGCGCCCGGCCGGTATCGTTTATGGTGTGGACGATGTACCGCCGCCGGGGGTTCTGCTGCTCAGCGGCCTGCAGCACGTAGGGCTGGTCTCGATATTCCTGCTGGTGCCGGTGCTTGCCGGCAGGCAGGCCGGGCTGACGCCCGAGCAGATCATCGATGTGCTGAGCCTGTCCATGCTGGTGCTGGCGGTGGGGCCGATTCTGCAAAGCCTGAAGCAGGGGCCGATGGGCTGCGGGTTCCTGTGCCCGCCCATATTTGCCGCCGCCTACCTGCCGGCATCCATCCTGGCGATCAAGGCCGGCGGATTGCCCCTCATGTTCGGCATGACCGTGTTCGCAGGCCTGGTGGAAATCGCGCTGTCGCGCCTGCTGCGTCCGCTGCGTCCATTCCTGCCGCCTGAAATCGCCGGCTTCGTGGTGACCATGATCGGCCTGACGATAGGCATACTTGGGCTCAGGAACGTGTTCGGCATCGGCACTCCCGACGAGGCGAATCCGGCGGCGTTGGTGGTGGCGGCAGTCACGCTCGCCATCATGGTGGGACTGAACGTGTGGACCAAGGGGGCGCCGAAACTTTTCTGCGCCCTGATCGGCATGGTGGTGGGTTACCTGCTGTCGGTCGCATTCGGCATACTGCCCGCGGAGAATCTCGACCGCGTGCGCACGGCACCGTTCATCAATCTCCCCGACGTCGGCCATATCAGCTGGTCTTTCGACGCCGCGCTGATCGTGCCGTTCGTGGTCGCGGCGGTTGCGGCCTGCCTGCGCGCGATGGGCGATATCACCATCTGCCAGAAATCCAACAATGCGGAGTGGACACGCCCGGATCTGCGCACCATCGGCGGCGGCATGCTGGCCAATGGCGCGGGCACGGTGCTGTCGGGATTGCTCGGAACCGTGGGCTTGAACACTTCCACCAGCAACGTCGGGCTCGCCAGCGCCACCGGCATTACCAGCCGCCATGTTGCGCTGGCCACCGGCGGGATATTCCTGCTGCTGGTTTTCCTGCCCAAGGCCGCCACCATTTTTGCCGTCATGCCGGGCGCGGTGGTGGGGGCAACGCTGGTATTCGCGTCCAGTCTGGTATTCATCAACGGCCTGCTCATCATCACTGCGCGCATGCTGGATTCGCGCCGGATTTTCGTCATAGGCCTGTCGTTCATGGCCGGGCTGTCGGCGGATATATTCCCTTCGTTCTTCAGCAAGCTGCCCGCCGGGGTGCAGATGTTCACCGGCAGTTCGCTGGTGCTGGGCACTTTCACCGCGCTGTTGCTGAACCTGGTTTTCCGGCTGGGCGTGCGCCGCCGGCAGTCGCTGATCGTCGACCCCGACGCCGTCAACACGACTGAAATAGACGATTTTGTTCAGGCCCAGGGCGCGGCGTGGGGCGCGCGGCGCGATGTGGTCGACCGTGCCCGTTTCAATCTGATGCAGTCGGTGGAGCTCGTCATCGAAAGCGGCATCACGCACAGCAAGCTCGAGGTCACCGCGAGTTTCGACGAGTTCAACCTGGATCTGCAGATCTCCTATAACGGCGAGCCGCCTGAACTGGTGGACAGGCGCCCGAGCAACGAGGAGATCATGGCCTCGGAAGAGGGACAGCGCCGGCTGGCGGGCTACATGCTGCGCCGCCACGCCGACCGCGTGCAGGTCAGCACCAAGGCCGGGCGCTCGACCATACTGTTCCATTTTGACCACTGAGGGTGCCGCGCGGCTGCGCGGCGCCAGTCATGCGAACTGCGTCACTACGACGGAGAAGTCGTCCTCGAGTGCGCCGCGCTGCGCGGCCTTGTTGATTTCCTGGTACAGCCTCTGCGATTCGGAAATGCCCGCGGTGCTTTGCCTGCCCAGCAACGGCAGGAAATTCTGCAGGTCCCAGCGCGTGCCGTCCGCGGCGTCGAATTCGAATACGCCATCGCTGAAGATGTACAGCGTGCTCTGCGCCGGCACCTGCACCGCGTCTGCCTGGTAGACATGGGCGGGGTTCACGCCCACTGGCGGATTCCTGGTCCGCAGCGGCACGGGTTCGCTGCCGGCGCCAGCCATCAGGTATGACGGGTGATGTCCGCCGGAACAGAAGCGCAGCGTGCGCGTCGCTGTTTCGAATACGCCGTACCAGAACGTGAAGTACATGGAATTGTCGTTTTCCATGGGGAACATGGCATTGAGGGCCTGAAGTACCTGCGCCGGCTGCCCGAAATCGGTGCCGACCAGGGCTTTTTGCTTGAGCACGTTCATCACGGAGACTGCATGCATCGCTGCGTCGGCGCCGTGGCCTGACACATCGAGCAGGTAGACCGCGAAATGTCCGTCGTCGAGATACTGGTAACCGAATGCGTCGCCGCCGAGACGCGCCGACGGAATGAGGATCCAGTCGGTGACAATGGGGCCGGAGGTGATGGGCGCGGGCAGGAGGGACTGTATGTACTGGCTGGCGCTTTCGAGGCCGCGGTCGAACTCCTGCCGCTGGCGGATTTCCGCCTGGCTGCGGCGTTCGTAACGCAACAGGTGACGGCCTGTCTGAACGAAACCGCCATCACGCACTTTTGTCGCTGCGCTGATCGGCTTGCCGTCGACGTAAGTACCGTTGGTCGAGCCGAGGTCGGTGACGACCAGCTCGCCATTCTGCAGTTCGACGCGGCAGTGCGCGCGCGACATCTCGACGTCACGCAGTACCACGCTGCTGGGCGCTGACCGTCCGATGACGACGGGCTCGTTGCCGATTTCGATGATCTTGCCGTGCTCGCTGCCTTCCGTCACCAGCAGATAGTGGCCGTCGTTTTCCTTCGGCGGCGCGGCGCGGGAAACCGACGAAACCAGTATGGTCGTGTCGAATACATGGGGCGTTCTTTGGGTTTTGGGGTCGCTCACGGTATATCCGGAAATTGGCGGCGGTGCTCTGAAAATCGATCCAGCCAATCAGGTTAAGCTATACGTGCAGCGCACGCAATATGCCCGCAGCTTGCCGGGGCAGCGGCAATTGCTGCGCAGTCCGATGCCGTGTGCCATAATTTGCGCATGGCATATCCTCGCGGTTTCCCCCGGTAATTTACCGATCACTCAACATGGCAGGCCATCTTTCATGAATTGGAATTTTCCCTTGGCTGTACTGCTGCTTGCCGTTGCACTGTTATGGGGCTGCGCCACGCCGCCAGAGCCCGCGAAGGCGCCGCTGCCGGTCGCCCAGCCCGAACCTGAACCCGAGGCTGCGGCCGAGTCTGCAGCCGAACCGGTGCGTAAAGAGCCCGCAAGGCCGCTGTTGACCGGGCCTGCCGCAAAAGCCGAGGCCCAGAAAATCCTGCGCCAGGCCTTCGAACTGCTCAACAACGGCGACGAAGACAAAGCCAAGGCCGAACTCGATTACGCGCACCAAATTGATGCGGACAACAAGCAGGTGACCTGCCTGCTGCGCGGGATCAACGCCGATCCGGTCGCCACCCTGGGACGTGACTCGACCAGCTACACGGTGCGCCCGGGCGACAGCCTGGGCAGGATCGCCCAGCGTGCGCTGGGCGATGTGTGCGAGTTTTACATCCTTGCCCGCTACAACCAGATTCGCGTGCCCAGGCAGCTTGCCGCGGGCCAGGTGATCCGCATCCCGGGCAAGGTTGCGCTGGCGCCGGAAACGGCATCCGCCCCTGTGCCGGCCGCGGCCCCTGCTGCGGAACCTGCGGCCGCACCGAAACCCGAGGTCGCGGACGAAGGCGCAAAAGAGGCGGCAAAGCGGGCGCTGGTCGACAAGCATCACCGCACCGCGCAGGCGGCATTCCGGCGCCAGGATCTCAAAACCGCGATTCGCGAGTGGGGGCGCGTGCTGGAAATCGACCCGGACAACGATCTGGCCAAGGCGCGCCGTCAGGAAGCCATGGATTTGCAGCGGCGCATCGACAAGCTGAAAAAATAGACTGTCTCAGAATGGGCTGTTCCGGCAGGGTGCCGGTTTTTATCGGCCCTTTTACATCACAAGGCGCGGTGCGCGGTTCAGGTACTGGCGCCGCACCTGCTCTTTTTCGATTTCGCGCAATGCTTGCGCTGCCGCTGTGTTGTCACGGTCCACGTTCAATACACGTAAATACTCCAGCGTTGCCTGGCTGAGGTTGCCCCGCCGCCGCGAATTGTCCGCGGCATTCAACAGCCCGGATGCGATGCCGCGGATGCGCGTGCGCAGGGCCGCTATTTCATCGCGATAATTCTGTGCCGACGGGTTCAGCAGGGCGAGGATTTGCCATTGCACCAGCGCATCCGCCCAGCGGCGCTCGCGCATATGGCTTTGCGCTTTCTCGAGGTGGGCCTGCTCGATCGCGGCAGCATGCGGCTGCCGGGCGGAAGGCGCCGGCGGTGCTGCTTCAGCCGGCGCCAGCGGCACGTCCGCTGCGGGCGGCGTAACGCAGCCCGCAAGCAGCGCCGCGCCCAGCGCGGCAATGCATGACGCGTTGCGGATCATTGGAGATTGGCGTCCCTGTGCACCTGCAGTGCGGCTCTGAAGGATTCCAGGCTGGCACCGCCAAAAATCATGGTGCGGCGTAGCATCAGCGGATGGGCGAAAAAGGGGTTGCCGCCGGCGTTTACCGTCAGCCCCAGTTCATGACCGGTCTGCACCAGGCGTTCGAGCACCGCCTCGTTGGCATCGCCGAAAGGGTAGGCGTAGTGCGTCACCTTGCCCGGAAGATTGCGCTGGATCACGTCGCGCGGAATGCGTATTTCGCTGTCCAGCCGCTCGCGGTAGCGCTGTTCGCTTTCCCCCGGCAGCCGCACAATCAGGTTGGCGTGCGTCTTGGAATGCGACTGGAAATCGATCAGGCCCGATTGCGCCATTTCGCGGATCTGCGACCAGCGCAGCGCGTCCCCGCCATCCAGGAAATCAGTGTAAAGGAAGAAGGTTGCAGGGAAGCCGTATTTCCTGAGCACCGGATAGGCATGCTGATACGAGGAGACATGCCCGTCATCGAAGGTGATGACTACTGCGCGCTTGGGCAGCTGGCCCTTGCCCTCGAGGAAATCGACGAGCTCGCTCAGCCGTATCACCTGATAATTATTGCGGGCGAGGTATTCCATTTGTGCCGCAAAGGTGTCCGGCGGCATGATCATCGGGCTCGCCCTGGGCCCCACGCGGTGGTAGCACAATATCGGCACCGTCTGGTAGCCGCTGGCAGTAATGCCCTTGGGATTGACGGGCTGCAGCGGGATCACCACGGACTCATCCGCCTGCAGGCGTGAAATGTTATTGAACTCGGCGATTTCCCACTGGCGCCGTTCGTTGCCCAGGAAGCGGGCGGCGAGCGACGCCAGGGTGTCGTTGGCGCCGGGAAGATAGATCACGAAGCGGTCGTTTTGCGCGACGACGCCGGCAAGCGGCGTTTCCACGGTGGCCGGCTGCGGTGCCGGCGTTGCCGGCGCCGGCTGGGGCTGGGTAGCGCAGCCCGCGATACAAAGAAATGCCGCCAGCGCGCCGGCACGTAACCAGCCCGCTGCGCTGCGCTGCGCCGTGAAGGATCTCATTTATGATTTTTCAGCGGCGTCGCCGGACTGGCTGCCTGCATTGTCTGGTTTGCCGTCGAGGCTTGCGGCCATCGCATTGAAGCTCTGGTACACCTCGCCCAGTTCGTCGTCGCGCTCGTCCTCGATGCGGCAATCGTAGCGGCCATGGCTGATTTCGTCGAGTGATTCGCGCAGCAGCTTGAGCGGCTTGGCGTAGCGTTCAACCAGCAGATAGGTCGCCAGCGTGACGGTGACCGCAGTCACGATCAGCAGCAGCATGAGCAGCAGCCAGCTCTGGCGTGCCACCGCGGCAAGGGTGTGTTCCGGCAGCGCCAGCTGGACCTTGCCGATCTCCTTGTCCTGGAAGCGTATGGGCGCGGTAAAGACGAACGCCGAACTGTCGCCGTCGCCATGACGCAGCACCGACACCGCCGGATCGCGCGCCGGAATGGCTTCGCCGCTGATTGCCTGGTTCGGTTTACCGATGGCATCTGCATCGGTGCTCACCCGTACCACGTTCTTGATGTCCACGATGGCCAGCCCGCGCAATTCGAGCGCGCGCGCGACTTCCTGCACGAACACGTCGATGCCCACCCAATCCTCGGACAGCGCCTGGTTCGCGCTTTCCACCGCGATGAGCTTGGTGAGCGAGGAGCCCTGGTTGACGGTTTGTCCCAGCATGGTCTGGTACTGGCGCTGGGTTACGAATGTCGACGTCACACCCATGGTCACCGCGACAACTGCGCCCATGACCAGGGCGAGTTTCACCTTCAGCTGCAGTCCGCGCTTGCCCTTGCGGTCACCGGTCTGCGTCGGATCGATCTCTTTCAGCACTTGCGCCAGCGCGTCGGCGAGTTCCTTGCCTGTCTGGAAGCGCCGATCGGGCTGCTTCTGCATGCTGCGCGCGATGATCCTGCGCAGGCTTGGCGGGATGTCCTTGCGCAGCTCGCCCACGGGCTGTGGCGGCTCCTGCGTGATTTTCAGCATCAGCGTCGCCAGGTTGTCGGCATTGAACGGCTGCCGTCCGGTAAGCATCTGATAGAGCATGACGCCGACCGACCACAGGTCAGAGCGCGCATCGATTTTTTCGCCGCGCGCCTGCTCGGGCGACATGTAATGCGGCGTGCCCATGACCGTGCCGACCTGGGTATGTCCCGACACGCCGCCTGCCGACACGTGCGCGATGCCGAAATCCGCGAGCTTGACGGTCTTGCCGTCGGCAAGGCGGATAATGTTGGCGGGCTTGATGTCGCGGTGGAAAATGCCCTTGCTGTGGGCGTAGTCGAGGGCGTTGGCGATCTGCATCCCGATCAGCAGCGTATCGCGCAGGGGCGCGGCCTCGGCTTTCTGCATGATCTGGTCCAGCGGGCCGCCATCGAGCAGCTCCATCGCGATGTAGGGTCGGTTTTCGACTTCGCCGACGTCGAAGATGGTCACGATATTGGGATGCGACAGGCCCCCGGCCGCCTTGGCCTCGCGCAAAAAGCGCATGCGGTACTCGGCATCCTGGCACAAATCCTCGTGCAGGAACTTGATTACCAGAGGCCGGTTGATGCTGGGATCGAATGCCTTGTAGACCGAGGCCATCGCGCCTTCGCCGAGTTTTTCGACGATCTGATAGCGCCCGACCTGGCGCGCGGGCATGGCCTCGCCGCCGATGGGAACAACCCCTATGGAGCGTCCCGGCAGGGTGTGTCCGATGGAGGTTTGTGTGGAGATGACGGTTGCTTCGTCGAGGCCGCGGCGCGAGGTGAGGGAGGCGCCCGATGTTTCATTTTCAGCGGGAGATTGCGGCGGCGTGACGGTCATGAGTGGTCTTGTCCCCTGGAACTGCCCTGAAACTGCTTGTGATTGCGCCAAATTATGAGGTAAACATGCCTGACTGTCATCCGGCCGTTGCGGCCGGCGCGGCGCGCAGCCACAGGCTATCGGTTTGCGATGATGATGGAGAGATGGTTTTTCCCGGCTTCCCGGGCATACGCCAGCTGCAGGCATGCGGAGCGTATCAGCGTCAGCCCGAGCCCGCCAATTCTCGCTTCCTGAATGGTAGCGGGCCGCGCCTGGGGCGACGGGCGGGACGGATCGAAGGGCGCGCCATCGTCGGTAAACCGCATCACAACCGCGTCATGCGATACGGCGATTTCCACTTCGATGCGATGATCGGCGCCGTCCTGAAAGGCGTATTTGATGGCATTGGTCAGCACTTCTTCCAGCACCAGCTCGGAATTGTAAAGCGCCTGCGCGCCGACACGATGCTGCTCCAGGTGGCCGCGCATGCGGATTCTTGCCGCTTCCAGTTCCGAGAAGCGGTTTTCCACCGACATTCTGAGCGCCTGTTCAGGCATGGAATGGCCGTTGCCGATGCGCGGGCTGCCCGGCGGGGACACGCCCGGGACATCCTGGCGGAAAGAGGAGGGAGACGAATTCCGGCCCATGTCCCGGCGCAAGCCTGCTACCCGAGCGCTGCGCAGGCCTGCTGTTCGGTATCCGCAACGGATAGGATCTGCTGCAGCGATGCATTTTCGATGACTCCCAGCACCGCCGGTTGTAGTGCGTAAATTATAATTCGTATTCCCTTCTGATGTGCGGCGCGGGCAGTTGCGATCAGCATGCGTATCCCCATGGACGCAATAAAATCAACACCGGACAAGTCGATGATCTTGTCGGCATCCTGCGCAGCCGCGGCGGCGCTGAATCTGGCTTCAATGGCACTGACGCCGCTGGTATCCAGGCGGCCGATCAGCCTGATTTTGGCCAGTCCCGGCTTCAGATCGATGACTTCAAGTTGCATGCTGCGGCTCCGCTCAGTATGGCGTTTGCGTTTGTGACAACACAGGCATAATGCGATTTCCGTGTTACAGATGCATTACAAAACGATACGATGACGCGACCATGATGCAGAGCAGGTCGTAGTTGGTGATGTGGGGCCGGTTGTGTATAGAGTCAGGTGCGGAAGGGCGCAAGTTGTGGCGCCGGGCGTGTAGCTGTGCGCCGGGGGAGAGGCCGGGTTCTTGGCCTTGGATTATATAAATAAATGTTTAAAATCAAATACTTATATAATATCGCGATCTGTCGCGCTATGGGCGCCTAGTGGCCTTGGTCACGGCGTGCCAGCGGCGGACTTGGTAACTCGGATGAAAAAACCTGCACACATCATCTACGGGCTGAATGACGCGCCTCCCCTGCATGTCACTGCGCTGAACGGCGTGCAGCATGTCAGCCTGATTGCCATCAACCTGATTTATCCGATCCTGATTTTTCGCGAATCGGAAACCCCGATCGGCCTGGTCGTCAATCTGATGGCGATCGCAATGCTGGTGCTCGGCACCGGCACCTTCCTGCAGGTGCTGCGGCTGCGGGGCATAGGCTCGGGGTACATGTGCCCGGCCACTTTCACCCTGACTTATCTCGGCCCGTCCCTGCTTGCGGCAAAAATGGGCGGCCTGCCGCTGGTGTTCGGCATGACGGTATTCGCCGGACTGCTTGAGATGGGCCTCGCGCCGCTGCTCAACCGTTTGCGGGCCATATTTCCCTCTGAAATTTCCGGCATGGTGATTTTCATGATCGGCTTGTCCGGGGGCATTGCCGGATTGCGTACCATATTCGGTGCGCGGGCTGCCCCGGTCAGCGAGGCGGAATGGTGGGTCGGCGGACTGACCCTGGCGGTCATGATGGGCCTGAACGTATGGGGCAAAGGTATCATCCGCATGCTGTGCGCGCTGATCGGACTTGCTGTCGGCTATATCACGGCCCTCTTTGCAGGACTGATCGGCGGAGGCGAAATCTCCGCCGTCAGCGATGCGCCATGGGTAGGGTTTCCGGTTTTTGGACTGCCGACGCTGTCGTTCGATGTCTCGCTGGCACTGCCCTTCGCCATTGCCAGCGTGGCCGCTGCGATGAAGGCGGTGGGCACGATTACCGTGTGCCAGCGCATGAGCGATGCCGATTGGGCGCGGCCCGAAATGAAGTCGATCACGCGCGGCGTGATGGCCGATGGCGCGACCACGACGCTGGCTGGCCTCGCCGGCGCGGTCGGCACGAACACCTCCACGCCTTCGGTCGGCCTGGCCGCGGCCACCGGGGTGGCAAGCCGCAGGCTCGCCTACGCCGTGGGCGTTATTTTCATCCTGCTGGGGTTTTTCCCGAAGCTGCCCGCGCTGCTGGCGGTGATGCCGCGCCCGATGATCGTGGCGGCCTTGCTGTTCTCGGCATGCTTCATCCTGGTCAATGGCCTGCAGGTGATGAGCTCGCGCATGCTCGATGCGCGCCGCACGCTGGTCATCGCGCTGTCCATCATCGCCGGCGCCGCGGTCGAGGTGTTTCCGCTGCTCGCGACCTCCGTGCCCTCAGGATTCGCGCCGGTTATCGGATCCTCGCTGGTTTTTTCGACAGTGGTTGCGCTGGCACTGAACCTGCTGTTCCGGCTCGGCATGACGCGCACCACCACGCTTACCGTACCGGTCGGCGCATTCGATCCGGCCCGGCTGGAAGAGTTCATGGAAACCAGCGGTGCCTCATGGGGCGCGCGACGCGACGTGATCGACAAGGCGCGCTTCAATCTGGCGCAATCGGTAGAGACCATCATGGAAGGCTGCGACCCGCAGGGGCCGCTGGAAATACAGGCGACATTTGACGAGTTCAGCCTCGATCTCAGGGTCCGCTACCTGGGGCCGCCGCTGGAGATTCCCGAGCGACGTCCGAGCAACGAGGAGATCATGGAATCGGAGGATGCGCACCGCCGTCTGGCGGGCTTCATGCTGCGGCGAAATGCCGACCGGGTGTCAGCAGCCCACAGGGCGGGGCAGTCCACCGTGCTGTTTCATTTCGATCACTGAGTTTTCAGCGATCGCGGTTGCGCATCCAGTCCGCGGTGCCGAAAAACGCCCTCAGCAGGCTTGCGCGCAGGTTTTCTTCCACGCCCTTGTCTTCCATCGCCTGCAGCATGCAGGCGAGCCAGGCGTCGCGTTCTTCGACACCGATGGAAAAAGGCAGGTGGCGCGCCCTCAGCATGGGATGGCCGAATTTTTCGACGTACAGCCCCGGGCCGCCCAGCCAGCCCGAAAGAAACATGTAAAGCTTGTCGCGCGATCCCGCGAGATCCTGCGGATGCAGCTTGCGGATTCCGTAGTACTCGGGAACCGTGTCCATCAGGTCGTAGAACCGGTCCACCAGTCCCCGCACCGCGGCGTCGCCGCCGAGCAGTGCATAAGGCGTTGGTGCATCCTGCTGCGCTTCGTTCATTATTTGTGCAGTGTATTGCGCAGGATTGACAGGGTTTTCAGGACTTGCAGGATGGATCAAAAAAGCTGTTCATCCGGCACCAGGACAGCGCCTCGCCCCGAATCAACGTGCCCCGTCAATCCTGTGCAACTGGATTTTCAGGCCGCTTCGCGCGAGGCGCGCTTGCGCTCGTGTTCCTTGAGGTGGCGCTTGCGGATGCGTATGGATTTGGGGGTGATCTCGACCAGTTCGTCGTCGGCGATGAATTCGATCGCCGACTCCAGCGTGACCTGGATCGGCGGCACCAGGCGCACTGCTTCGTCGGTGCCGGAGGCGCGCACGTTGGTGAGCTGCTTGCCCTTGATGGGATTTACCACGAGGTCGTTGTCTCGGCTGTGTATGCCGATGACGATGCCCTCGTACAGCGGGTCGCCGGGGCTTACGAACATGCGGCCGCGCTCCTGCAGCTTCCACAGCGCGTAGGCCACGGCCGCACCGTCCTCGGCCGAGATCAGCACGCCGTTGCGGCGCTCGGCCATGTCGGGTTTCATCGGGCCATAGTCGTCGAACACGTGGCTCATCAGGCCGGTGCCGCGCGTCATGGTCAGGAAGTCCGACTGGAAGCCGATGAGCCCGCGCGCGGGAATGCGGTAGTCGAGGCGTACCCGGCCCTTGCCGTCGGGCTGCATGTCCTGCAGGTCGCCGCGGCGCGCGCCCAGTGCTTCCATCACTGCGCCCTGGTTATCCTCTTCAACGTCCACAGTGAGCATTTCGTAAGGTTCCTGTTTCTCCCCGTTGACTTCGCGGATCACCACGCGCGGACGTGAAACGGCGAGCTCGTAGCCTTCGCGCCGCATGTTTTCGAGCAGGATGGTGAGATGCAGCTCGCCGCGGCCCGAAACCTCGAACACGTCGGCGTCTGCGGTTTCATTGACGCGCAGCGCGACGTTGCTCATCAGTTCGCGCTGCAGGCGCTCGCGCAGCTGGCGGCTGGTCACGTACTTGCCTTCGCGTCCGGCGAGCGGCGAGGTGTTGACCTGGAAATTCATGGTGAGCGTGGGCTCGTCGACCTTGAGCAGCGGCAGCGCTTCGGGCTGCTCGGGATCGGCGATGGTGACGCCGATGCCGATCTGCTCTATGCCGTTGATGAGCACGATGTCGCCGGCTTCCGCCTGGTCGACCACCACGCGCTCCAGGCCCTTGAACACCTGCACCTGGTTTACCTTGGCGTTGACCGGCGTTGCGTCATCCGGGCCGTTGATCACGCTCACCATCTGGCCGGAGCGGATGCGACCGCGGGTGACGCGGCCGATGCCGATGCGGCCGACATAGCTCGAATAGTCGAGAGAGCAGATCTGCAGCTGCAGCGGGCCATCCGGATCGTCGGCGCGCGCCGGTACATGCTTGAGTATCGCCTCGAACAGCGGCGCCATGTTGTCGCTCTTGTTTTCCAGGTCGTTGGTCGCCCAGCCCTCGAGGGCGGAGGCGTAAACGATGGGAAAGTCGAGCTGCTGCTCGGTGGCCCCCAGCTTGTCGAACAGGTCGAAGGTATGGTTGATCACCCAGTCCGGCCGCGCACCGGGGCGGTCCACCTTGTTGACGACGACGATGGGCTTGAGTCCCAGCGCCAGCGCCTTGCGCGTGACGAAGCGCGTCTGCGGCATCGGGCCCTCGACGGCATCGACCAGCAGCAGCACGCCGTCCACCATCGACAGCACGCGCTCGACCTCGCCGCCGAAGTCGGCGTGGCCCGGGGTGTCTACGATGTTGATATGGGTGCCCTGGTAGGTGACGGCGCAGTTCTTGGCGAGGATGGTGATGCCGCGCTCTTTTTCGAGGTCGTTGCTGTCCATCACGCGTTCTTCGAGGTGCTGGTGTGCGGCGAAGGTGCCGGACTGGCGCAGCAGTTTGTCGACCAGCGTGGTCTTGCCGTGGTCGACGTGGGCAATGATGGCGATGTTGCGTATGGCGCGCGGCATGGCAGCCTTGGCTTGGGTAGGTTTAGAGGGCGGCGATTGTAGCACACCTCCTTTGCGCTAGCCCATTGAATTTTATATGGAAGCCCATTTAGGACGGGGTTTTTGGTGCGGCGCAAAAAAGATTCGCTTTTTCTGGGGCTTACGCGTATAGTGCCGGCACCTCGAAGCAACTCCGGTTGCTAAATTCGAGCTGCATCTGTCCCTGACCCCTCCTGATTTCAGCCTGATTCCCGGAATCGCTGCTCTCTGCCACGGTTAGCGACGATACCCGTGCGCCGGCAGCGTTCGTCCTGTCTTTTTGCGGCATGTCTGTGCCTGCGCGTTTAAGTTTGGTTGTCACTCATTTTAGAAAGTCATCATCGATGTCATTTGCATCCCTCAATCTGGATCCCGCCATCCTGCAGGCACTCACCGCAGCTGGCTATAACGAACCGACGCCCGTGCAGGCGAAATCCATTCCCGAAGCGCTCGCCGGCCATGACCTGATGGTTTCGGCCCCGACCGGCACCGGCAAGACTGCCGCTTTCGTGCTGCCCGCCCTGCAGCGGCTGGCGCAGCCCTCCACCAGGCCCGGCCGCGGTCCGCGCGTGCTGGTGCTGACGCCGACGCGCGAACTGGCGCTCCAGGTCACCGGTGCGGTGGACAAGTACTGCAAATTCCTGCGCCGCATGCGCACCGGCACCGTGCTCGGCGGCATGCCCTATCCGCGCCAGCGCAAGCTGCTCGAGCAGCCGCTCGATATCCTGGTGGCGACGCCCGGCCGTCTGATCGATTTCATCGGGCAGGGCAGGGTCGATTTCTCGCGCCTGGAAATGCTGGTGCTCGACGAAGCCGACCGCATGCTCGACATGGGCTTCATCGCGCCGGTAGAGCAGATCGCCGCAGCCACCCCGGCGACGCGCCAGACGCTGCTGTTCTCGGCGACGCTCGACGGCGGCATCGCCAAGCTCGCGCAGCGCCTGCTGCGTCAGCCGAAGCTCATCGAACTGGCGGCGCCGCAAGCGCGGCACGACAACATCGAGCAGCGTCTGCACTACGTGGATGACAGCAGCCACAAGCGCCGCCTGCTCGGCCACCTGCTGCGCACCGATGACGTGGGTCAGAGCATCGTATTCACCTCCACCAAGCGCGGCGCCGACCGGCTCGCCGAGACCCTGCACAGCGAAGGCCATGAGGCTGCCGCGCTGCACGGCGACATGAACCAGTCGCAGCGTAACCGCACGCTGTCGCGCCTGCGCAGCGGCAATGTGCGCGTGCTGGTGGCGACCGACGTCGCGGCGCGTGGCATCGACGTCGCGAGCATCACCCATGTTTTCAACTACGACATGCCCAAGGTGGCGGAGGATTACGTGCATCGCATCGGCCGCACCGGCCGTGCCGGCGCGACCGGCGTGGCGATTTCCTTCGCGGCTGCGGAGGACGGAAGGCAGTTGAAGCAGATCGAGCGCTTCACCGGCCGCCAGATCGAGGCACACGTGGTCCCGGGCATGGAGCCCAAGCCCAGGGCCAAAGGCGGCTATTCCGACCGCAACGCATCCGGTGGCAAGGACGGCAACCGGCGCCGCGATGGCAACAGCGGTGCGCGCTGGGATGCCAGGCGCCCGGGCGGTCAGCGCGACAAGGCGGGCCGCGCTTTTTCTCCCCTGCGCAGCCGCTGACTCCGGAAAAATAAACTGCACGGGAGGCCCGATCCTGTAATGCACGCATCCCCCTCGCCTCGCGGCCGAGGGGGATTTTTTTGCCTGCGGCTATTATTTTTCGTTCATTTTCCCGTTCAGGCGCCGTAATGGCTTTGCAGCCGTGGATTGAGGACGTCGCGCAACTGGTCGCCGACCAGGTTGATGCTGACGATGGTCACCAGCAGGGCAATGCCGGGAAAAAAGCTGATCCAGTATTTGCCTGAAAGCAGGTGGGTGAAGCCGTTGGAAATCAGCAGGCCCAGGGAGGGCGAGGTGATGGGCATGCCCAGCCCTAGGAAGGACAGCGTGGCCTCCAGCGCGATGGCATGCGCCACCTGCACCGTGGCCACCACGATCAGCGGCGGCAGCACGTTGGGCAGAATGTGGCGGAACACGATGCGGCCGGCGCCATAGGCCAGGCATACCGCGGCGTCGACGTATTCCTTGCGCCGTTCGACCAGCGCCGCGCTGCGCACGGTGCGCGCATAGTAGGCCCACTGCACCGCGATCAGCGCGATGACGATCTTGTCCACGCCCTGTCCCAGCACCGCGAGCAGCACCAGCGCGATCAGGATGGAAGGAAAAGACAGCTGGATATCGACGATGCGCATGATCACCGCGTCGAGCCAGCCGCCGGCGTAGGCGGCAGCGAGACCGATGGCCATGCCGATGGCGAGCGCGGCGAAGGTGCTTGCCGCGCCCACGCCGAGGCTGATGCGCAGGCCGTAGAGGATGGCCGACAGCATGTCGCGGCCCTGGTCGTCCGTGCCCAGCCAGAACGTCGTGCCCGAGATGCTTTTTGCGCCCGGCTCCAGCTTGGAGTCGATTATGTCCAGTTCCGCGAGGTTGTAGGGGTTCTGCGGCGAGATCAGCGGCGCGAGGATTGCGGCGGCGAGGATGAGCGCAAGCACGCACAGCGCGCCGAGCGCGATGCGGCTGGCGGCGAAGTCGGCATGCAGGCGTGCCGGCAGCGGGGCGGTGCTCATGCGCGCGCTCCCGCGATGCGCACGCGCGGATCGAGCGCGGAGTAGAGCAGGTCCACCACCAGGTTGATCACGATGAACATGAACACGATGATCATGAGATAGGCCACGATCACCGGGCGGTCGAGCACGTTGATCGAGTCGATGAGCAGCTTGCCCATGCCCGGCCAGGCGAAAATGGTCTCGGTGACGATGGCGAACGCGATCACCGAGCCGAATTCGAGCCCGGCCACGGTGACGATGGGAATCATGATGTTCTTCAGCACATGCACCGCGACCACCCGCCGCATCGACAAGCCCTTGGCGCGCGCATAGCGCACGTAGTCCTGGGTCAGCGCCTCGCGGGTGCCGGCGCGCGTCAGGCGGATCAGCAGCGACAGCTTGAACAGCGCGAGGTTGAATGCCGGCATCAGGATGTGCTGCAGGCCGTCCCAGGTGAGGATGCTGAGTTCGATGCCGAGGACTTCCACCGTGCGTCCGCGGCCGGTGGGCGGCAGCCAGCCCAGGTAGACCGAGAACACCATGATCAGCATCAGCCCGACCCAGAACGTCGGCAGGCTGAAGCCCAGTATCGATCCTGCCATGATGGCTTTGCCGGCGGCCGACTGCGGCCGCAAGCCTGCCCACAATCCGAGGGGAATGCCCAGCAGCACGGCGATGATCATGGCGGTCAGCGCCAGCTCGAGGGTGGCCGGCATGCGCTGCAGGATGAGCTGAACCGCGGGCACATTGGATGCGAAGGATCTGCCGAGATCGCCGGCGAATGCGCCGGTGATGAAGTGCCAGTACTGCAGCCACGGCGGCTGGTCGAGGCCGAGTGCGGCGGTGGCGCGCGCAATCTCCTGCTGATCGGCCTGCGGATTGATCAGGATGTCGATGGGGTTGCCGATGGCGTAAACCCCGGCGAACACCAGCAGCGACATCGCGAACAGCACCAGCAGGCTTTGCGCGAGTCGGCGGATGATGAAGTAAAGCATGTCTGCGCTATTCCGGTCGCCGGTCTGCTTTATTAAAAAATATTAAATTAAAACATATAGTTATATTATTTCCGCGAGCGGTGTTGCATGCTGCCGGTTCACTGCGGACGGAAGCGGTAGGCGAAAGTGAATTCGTCGGTGCGCGCGGGATAGTCGAGCGATTTTTTCATCGCCCAGGTGACAACCTGGTAGTGCAAGGGAATGAACGCGACTTCGCGCGCTGCCAGCGCGGCGGCGCTGCGCGCCACGGTTTCGCGCGCCGCGGGTTCGACGGTGCCCAGCGATTTTTCGATCAGCCGGTCGAGCTCGGCGTTGGCGTGGCGTCCCCAGTTCCAGGTGCCGTGGCTCTTTGCCGCGTCGGGCGTGGCGGCCAGCGAACGCAATGCGAGGTCGGCGGCAAGCGAGCCCCAGCCGAGCAGGGCGACCGCAAATTCCTGGTTGCGCGCCCTGCTGAAATACACGCTCAGCGGCAGTGCCTCGACCTTGGTGGCAATGCCGACCCTGGAGAGCATCTGCGCAACGGCCTGCGCCACCTGTTCGTCGTTGATATAGCGGTTGTTGGGCGTGCCCAGCGTGATGGCGAAGCCGCCGGCATAACCGGCTTCGGCCAGCAGTTTTTTTGCGCCGTCGGGATCGAAGGCTTCGGGCTTGACGGCGGGGTCGTGCCCGAACACGCTGGGCGAAACCACCGTGGATGCAGGCAGCGCCAGTCCCTCCATGATGCGCCCGGCGATGGCTTCGCGGTTGATCGCCTTGGACATGGCGCGGCGCACGCGCACATCCTTGAACGGATTGGCGGCAAGCGGCTTGCCCGCCTTGTCGGTGACGCCCGGCGGCTGGTCGCGGTACTGGTCGAGGTGCAGAAAAATCGTGCGCCACGACACGGTCTGCGTCAGCCTGAATGCGGCATTCCTGCGCAGCCTGGCGAGATCCGCGGTGGGCACATGCTCGATGGCGTCGATCTGTCCGGAGAGCAGCGCCGCGGTGCGCACCGGGTCGCTGGGCATGATGTGCAGCGTCACCTTGTCCCACGGCAGGCGCCCGCCCCAGTACTGTTCATGGCGCGCCAGTTCAATCTTGTCGCCGCGGGCAAAGCGCAGCAGCCGGTAGGGGCCGGTGCCTATTGCCGCCCTGCCGCTGTCAAAGTCCTCGCCCGCAGCCTGCGCTGCGGCCTTGCGCGAGATGATCATGACTTCGCTCAGGTCCTGGGGTACCGCGCCGTAAGGCGTTGCGGTCTTGAGGCGTATGGTGTGGCGGTCGACGACCTGCTTGGCGACGATGGGGCGGACGTAGGTGGCGAAACCGCCGGGGCTGCCCTTGATGTTGAGCGGCCGTTCGAGCGAGAACGCGACGTCATCCGCCGTGAGCTCGCTGCCGTCGTGAAACTTGACGCCCTTGCGCAGCCTGAATTCCCAGGTCGTCGGGTCGGGCGTGCTCCAGGTGGCGAGCCCGGGTACCGGCCGTCCGCGCTCGTCGATATTGACCAGCGATTCGAACACGTGATGCTGGGCCGTGAGGTTGGGCTGGGCAGCGACGAAGTGGGGGTCGAAGGTGGTGACGTCGGCGCTCAGACCTATGCGCAGTTCGGCGGCGCCGGCGCTGAGGGCAACGCTGCAGACCAATATCGCAGCGGACAGCAATCCGGGCAGGTGAGGTGTCACGGCCCTGGAACCTATTTGCTGCCGGCCGGCACGAACTGGTGGGCGAAGGTGCGCTCGTCGGCGCGTGGCGTGTATGCCACGCCCTTGCGCGTGGCCCACAGGTTTTCCTGGTGATAGAGCGTAATGATGCCGGCGTCGTTCATCGCGATCTCGGTGGCCTGCTGCAGCAGCTTCTCGCGCTTTGCATCGTCCACGGTGCTGAGCGCCTGGTCGAGCGCCGCGTCCATCCTGGGGTTGGAGTAGCGGCCGCGGTTGGCGGTACCCATGCCTTTTTCCTTGCTGAAGGTGGCGAGCAGGGCCTTCAGCGGCGAGGACGCCTCGGCGGTATCCGATCCCCAGCCGACCAGGATGAAGCTGAAATCGAGCTTATTGGCGCGGCTGAAATAGACCGCCGAGGGCATGGTTTCGACGCGGGTGGCGATGCCCACGCGGGTGAGCATCTGCGCAATGGCCTGTGCCACCTGGTCGTCGTTGACGTAGCGGTTGTTGGGTCCGTGCAGGGTGAGGCCGAAGCCGTCGGCGTAGCCCGCCTCGGCGAGCAGCTTTTTCGCGCCCTCCGGATCGTAGGTTTCGGGCTTGAGGGCGGGCGTATAGCCGAACATGCCTTCCGGCATGAGCTGACCGGTGGCGCGCGCCGCGCCTTCCATCACGCGGTCGACCAGCGCCTGGCGGTTGATGGATTTGGAGATGGCTTTTCTGACGCGCGCGTCCCTGAGCGGGTTTTTGTCGAGCGGCCTGCCGGCCTTGTCGGTGACGAAGGGCGATTTGTCGCGGCTGCTGTCGAGATGCAGGTACATGACCCGGTGCGAGACGATGCGGTAGAGCGACAGCGCAGGATTCTTCGCCACCCTGGCGAGGTCTGCGGTCGGCACGTTCTCGATGGCACCCACCTCGCCGGCAAGCAGGGCGGCGACGCGCGTCGGGTCGGAAGTGATGATGCGGAAGACGACCTTGTCCCACGGGGCTTTCTGTCCCCAGTAAGTTTCATTGCGGGCAAGTTCGATGCGGTCGCCCTTGAGCCAGCGCACGAAGCGGAAGGGGCCGGTGCCGACTGCGGCCTTGCCCGAGTTGAAGTCTTCGGTGGTGGCGCCTTTTGCGGCCCGGCTCGAGACGATGAGGATGGTGCCCATGTCGTTGGGCATCAGCGGGTAGGGCGCGGCGGTCCTCAGGCGTATGGTGTGGGAATCAATGATGATTTTTTCGATGATCTGCTTGCTGTAGGCGGTGAACGGCGAGGGGCTGTTGGGAACCGTCGGCACGCGGTCGAGTGAAAACGCGACGTCCGCTGCGGTGAAGTCGGATCCGTCGTGGAATTTCACGCCCTTGCGCAGCCTGAATTCCCAGTGCAGATCGTCGACGGCGCGCCAGGATTCCGCCAGCGCCGGCGCGAGTCGGCCGCGCGCATCCTTGGTGACCAGCGGCTCGAAAACATGTCCGCCGACATTGTTGTTCGGGGTCAGGTTGTGAAAATGCGGGTCGATTGAAGTCACATCCGCGCCCAGCGCAATGCTCAGGTCGGCCGCGTGCGCCAGAGAGAAACACAGTGCCGCGGCGATTGCGGCAATCAGTTGTTGCATGATCGTTTCCCCGGAAATTCTCTTCGGGAGAGCATACCGCAAATCACTATGCGTGTAATCGCAGGCGCGCTGCGCGGATTGACAGCCCGTGACCCGCCGCCTATCCTGCCTTTCTCCAATGGCGGGATATCCTTCATGAGCGCTGCATCGTCCCCGGTGTCCGGCTCGCCGGCCAGCGTGGACATGATCGGCACGCTGGTCGCATTTCCGACGGTGAGCCGCGACCCGAATCTCGACCTCATCCATTTCGTGCGCGACCGCCTGCGCGCGCTCGACGCCGATATCCGCCTCACCTTCGACGACGAGAGGCGCAAGGCCAACCTGTTCGCAACACTGGGCCCGCGCGGCGAGCCCGGCATCGTGCTGTCGGGGCACACCGACGTGGTGCCCGTCGACGGCCAGGCCTGGGACACCGACCCTTTCGTGCTGGTCGAAAAAGACGGGTGCCTGTACGGCCGCGGCACTTCGGACATGAAGAGCTTCATCGCGGTGGCGCTGGCGCTGGCGCCGGAATTTGCCGCGCGCGGTCTGCATACGCCGCTGCACTTCGCCCTGTCCTACGATGAGGAAGTCGGCTGCCTCGGCGTGGGACGCATGATCTCCGATCTCGACCGGGCCGGCATCCGGCCGCTGTCATGCATCGTTGGCGAGCCGACCATGATGAAACCCGTCATCGCGCACAAGGGCAAACAGAGTTTCCGCTGCACGGTACGCGGGCTGAGCTGCCATTCCGCCTATGCGCCGCAGGGCGTCAACGCCGTGGAGGCGGCGGCGGAGGCGGTGGCCTATCTCAGGCGCATGGCGCGGCGCCATCGCGACAAGGGGCCGTATGACAGCAATTTCGACATCACGCATACCACGGTGCATACCGGTGTAGTGCGCGGCGGCACGGCGCTCAACATAGTGCCGCACGAGTGTGTGTTCGATTTCGAGTTCCGCCACCTGCCGGGAGATGATCCCTCCGCGCTGCTGCAGGAATTCAGGGGGTACCTCAAATCGACGCTGGAACCCGAAATGCAGGCGGTGCATGCGGGAAGCGGTTTCACCATTGAGCAGCTGTCGGAAATACCGGCGCTCGACACCGGGGCTGAAACGGCGATCGTGGCCCTGGCACACGAGCTTTGCGGCAGTGCCGACATCGGCAAAGTGTCGTTCGGCACCGAAGGCTCGCAGTTCCAGCGCGCCGGCATCCCGGCGGTGGTGTGCGGGCCGGGATCGATTGCGCAGGCGCACAAACCCAACGAGTTCGTCAGTCTCGACCAGGTCGCGCAATGCGAGACCTTCATGAGAAAGCTGATGGACCGCGTCTGCACGAACTAAGCGACGAACCGGGCGGTTGCGGTGGCGCGTTTCAGCGCCCGCGCAGGATGTCGATGCGGTACAGTGTTCCGCGGTAACGCACCAGGTAGGCCAGTCCGCCGCCCGCCAGGTAGGCATTGAGTTTTTCACTGTTGGCGTAATCGCGGTGCGCGATGTATTTTCCCATGGTCTTGTCGATCTCGGTGCCGGGCTCGGCCAGCGCCTTTTCCAGGTCGGGAAAGATGCCCGAGGCCATCTCGGCATCGGCGATGTCGAACATTGGTAGTTGCGGGGAGGCCGACGCGTCGTGCCGATCCAGTCTGCGCGCCACCATGTGTGTGGATTTAGGAAGATAGCCGAGATCTTCGAGGTCGCGGCCGCTTTTGAGCAGCGCCTCGATTTCGTTCATGCCCCGGGCGCGGTAGCCTGCGACCAGTTCGTCGCGCTTGCGCTGCATGGCCGCGATGCGCTCGATGTCCTGCTTGCGGGAGATGGCCAGCAATTCCTGCGTTTGCGGTCCTGCGGGGTGCAGGTCGTCGTAGGCGGCGCTTTTTGCGATGACGCGGCTGCGCATGGTCGTGTGGTCGAGCAGCACGACCGCGCTGGGGTAGGATTCGGGGCCGCGCAGTGCGAACACTTCGGTTTGTCCGGCAAGCACCGGTTCGCTCAGACCGCCGTGGGCATATCCCTCGCGGCGCCATTCCCCGCGCTGCCGCGCCGTCGTCTCGCCCGACCATGTGCCGGAAAGCTGATGCACCTCCGAGGCGGGCACTACCGGAATGGCCATGCCCACGCTGTAAGCGACGGTATTGCCGTTCGCACGCACGCTGGCGGTCATGATGTTGAAGACGCGCCCACGATACTCGCGGATGACACGCTGCGCGACCGGGGTGGCATCCCAGCTTTCCAGTGTCTGGGCCGTGCCGCTGGCGGCGTCTATCCTGATCAGGCGAATGCGGTCGGTCAACGGCAGGGCATGGGCAGGCGGGGTAAAGTGCTCCCAGCCCGCGCCCCAGGTCAGCCCCGTGGTATCGCGCACCACGGCGTAGACGGAACGCCCGTCGGGCGAGAAAGCGGGTCCGAAGTAACCTGTGTGGTGTTCCAGGGTGAAGAGCCGCAGCCACAGCGCGATGCCAACGGCCACAGCGGCCACCGCCGCCAGCATGAGCAGGAGTTTTCTCATGTGGGGGCCGTGGTTTCCCTGCAGGTGTCTTGCTCAGGTCAGCGCCACGAAATCGGGATCGCCCTGCTGCTCGCGTTCAAAGCGCAGGAAGTCGTAGTAGCCGCAGTGTGTCGCATCCGGATAGTCGCGGCACACCCCGGGCCTGGCCTCGTACACGGTGCAATGGCGCTTGCGGGTGTCGAAAAAACGGCATATCGACCCGAAGTGCCTGTCCTTCTGGTGGCGCAGTGCATAGACTTTTTCATTACGGTCGAATTTCGTGAAGCGTTTTTGCGCCTGCTCGTAGCTCAGGCTGAAGTGCTTTGCCAGCCGCGCGATGTCGCGCTTGCCGATCTCGATCAGCGGGTAACTGCAGCAGTAACCCGGGCATTTCGAGCAGTCGTAGCGCAGTCGCGGCTTGGTGGCTTCTTTCTTTTCCTGGATCTTGATTACTCTGGATTTCAAGGTCATTTTCAATCAATTAACGATATGGTGGATAAGGTGGATAAGGGAGGATAAACCGGCAAAGCGGGGATTGTACGCGCATAGCGTGTCCGCCTGGAACCGCGGCGCAAGGGTTCGGGAACCTGCTCAGTGATGCAGGATCTTCGACAGGAACTGCTGCGCGCGCTCGGAGCGCGGCTTGCCGAAGAAGTCTTCCTTGCCGGCGTCCTCGACGATTTCACCCTGATCCATGAAGATCACGCGATGCGCGACCTTGCGCGCAAAGCCCATCTCGTGAGTGACCACCATCATGGTCATGCCCTCGGTGGCGAGTTCCACCATCACGTCGAGCACTTCGTTGATCATTTCCGGGTCGAGCGCCGAGGTCGGTTCGTCGAACAGCATCGCGATGGGGTCCATTGCCAGCGCGCGGGCGATGGCAACTCGCTGCTGTTGTCCGCCCGAGAGCTGGCCGGGGTGCTTCTGCGCGTGGGCTTCGAGTCCGACCCGGGCGAGCAGTGCCAGCGCCTTTTCCGTGGCTTCTTCCCGGCTGCGCCCGAGCACTTTGACCTGGCCGAGATTGATGTTGTCGATCACGCTCATGTGCGGGAACAGCTCGAAATTCTGGAACACCATGCCGATGCGTGATCTGAGCCTGGGCAGATCCGTTTTGGGGTCGCCGACGGAGATGTTTTCGACGGTGATCCTGCCTTCCTGAAACGGCTCCAGACCGTTGACGCACTTGATGAGGGTGGATTTTCCGGAGCCGGAAGGCCCGCATACCACGACGACCTCGCCTTTCTGGATCTGCGTGGTGCAGTTCGTGAGTACCCGGAAGCTGCCGTACCATTTGCTGACGGATTGTATGGAAATCATATATGTCCTCAGCGCCCGGTGCCGAAGCGCTGCTGCAGATGTTTGACGAAGCGTGAAGCCGAATAGCAAAGCAGAAAATAAACCAGTGCGGCGAACAGGTACATCTCCACCAGCCTGCCGTCGCGCTGCGCCACCTTGCTTGCGGCGCCCATGAAATCGGTGAGACCGACCACGTACACCAGGGAAGTGTCCTGGAACAGGATGATGCCCTGGGTCAGCAGGATGGGAACCATGTTGCGGAATGCCTGCGGCAGCACCACCAGCGCCATGGCCTGGCGGTAATTGAGGCCGAGGGCGTAGGCGGCGCTGACCTGCCCGCGGGGCACGCTCTGGATGCCGGCACGGATGATCTCGCAGTAATAGGCGGCCTCGAACAGGGTAAAGGCGATCAGTGCCGAATAGAATGGTCCGATGCCGGAAGCGTAGGGGTCGCCCGAGAGCTTTTTGACCAGCAGGGGCACCAGGAAGTAAAACCAAAAAATGACCAGGATCAGCGGCGTTGAGCGCAGCAGGTTGACGTAGCCGGCTGCCGGCAGGCTGATGGCCTTGTAATCCGACAGGCGCATGAGCGCCAGCAGGGTGCCCAGCACAATGCCCCCCGCCATGGCGAGTCCGGTGAGCCCGAGCGAGAACAGCATGCCCTGCCACAGGTAGGGCAGGGAGCGCTGTATGACGTCGAAGTCAAAACCAGTAAACATGGCCTATTTTCCCGCAGAGCCTATGTAGCCAGGCACGCGCACCCGGCTTTCGACCACGCGCATGGCAAGCGTCACCGCCAGCGTGATCAGGATGTAGATGACGGTGGCGACCGTGAATACTTCAAAAGTGCGGAAGGTATATTCGGAAATCTGTCGCGCCTGCGCCGTGAGTTCGAGCACGCCTATGGTGAGCGCGACCGAGGAGTTCTTGAAGATGGTGAGGAACTCGGAGGTGAGCGGGGGAATCACGATACGGTAGGCCATGGGCAGCAGCACGTGGCGATAGGCTTGCGGCTGGGTGAGTCCCATGGCCAGCGCGGCATGGGTCTGCCCCCTGGGGATGGACTCTATGCCGGAGCGCACCTGCTCAGCCACGCGCGATGCGGTATAAAAACCCAGGCACAGCACGGCGCTCCAGAACTCGGGCAGCGGCATGCCCTGCTTCATCCACGTGCCCAGGGCTCTGGGGACAATTTCCGGCAGCACGAAGTACCAGATGAACATCTGCACCAGCAGCGGGACATTGCGGAACAGTTCGACGTATGCGGTGGCGCAGGCATTGAGAAAACGCAGGCGGGTGGTGCGCAGCACCCCGAGTACCGAGCCGATGCTGAATGCGATGACCCAGGCGAGGATGGATACCAGCATCGTCCATTTCACCCCGGAGATCACCCAGTCGAGATAGGTGCCGCCGCCCGAGAACGCCGGCTGGGAAAAGACGGAGAAATCCATGGCGGCTACAGTTTACCGGTAAAAATCGGGCAAAAAAAACCGGGAGACTCGCGCTTCCCGGTTTTCGATCAAATAGAGCGTGTCGCTGTTCAGCACTTCATCTTGCCGCAGGCGCCGACGCCCGTGTCGTTGGGGTTCTTGATCGCCGCCTTGAGCGCGTCCGACATCGGGAAGCCGAGATTGATGCCCTTGGGCGGAATCTTGGACTCGAACCACTTGCTGTAGATCTTGTTGATTTCGCCGCTCTTGTAGATGCCGGAAACGGTGTCGTCGACCAGCTTCTTGAACGCCGGATCGTCCTTGCGCAGCATGATCGCGTACGGATCATCGGAGAGAAACTCGCCGATCACGTCGTAATCGTTGGGGTTCTTGGCGCCGGCCTTCAGGCCGTAGAGCAGGATGTCGTCCATGGGAAAGGCGACGGCGCGGCCGGTTTCCACGGCGAGGAAGGATTCGGCGTGATCCTTTGACGGCACGAAGTTGATGCCGAGTTTCTTCTCGTCGTTATAGGCCTTCATTGCGCGTTCGTTGGTGGTGCCCTGGGTGAAGACCACGGTCTTGCCCTTCAGGTCGTCGTAACCCTTGATGCCCGAGCTTTTCTTGACGATGATCTTGGTGCCAGTCATGAAATAGGTGGGTGCGAACGCGACCTGCTTCTGGCGCTCCACCGAGTTGGTGGTCGAACCGCACTCCATGTCGATATTGCCACCGGTCAGGATGGGAATGCGCGTCTGCGAGGTCACCGGCACGAACTCGACCTTGAGATTCGGCATTTTCAGCTCGGCCTTGATCCGGTCGACGATTTTCATGCAGATGTCGATGCCGTAGCCGATCGGGCGCTGCTTGTCGTCGAGATAGGAAAACGGCACCGAGGCGTCGCGATGACCGACTTTAACCACGCCGGTGTCCTTGATTTTCTTCAGGGTGCCGGTGAGTTCCTGCGCGCCGGCGGGCAGAGCGATGCCCGCAGAAACGAGCAGTGCGGCAAGCAGGGAAAGGGGGCGAATCATGGCTGGTCTCCTGTATATAAAGTGCCGGCTTTGCGAGCCGGGTTTCCATCACGTCTTCCTAGCGGGGCAATCTAGCGGAACGGGGTATGTTTGTCCAGCCGTGCTGCCGTGCCCGAGAATCGGGAAAGCGGCCGGTCACGCGGTTCGCGCGCGCATGTCCTGCCACCACGCGACGCATGCTCTGGCGAGCGCGCGCGTGGCGTCGACGCAGATGTCGGAGACGGCGCAGGGCGCGTGTTCCATGGCCGGGGGTATTTCCGTACAGGCGAGAATGATGGCCTGGGCGCCCGACTCGCGCAGCCTTTGCGCAGCGCGCACGGCGAGCGCATGCGCCTGCGCGAGGTCGTTGCGCTTCACGCAGGCGATTGCCGGCAGCACCAGCGCTTCCTGATCGGCGGCAGAGCTGGTCAGGCAGCGCAGCCCGTGGCTGGCGAGGCGCTGCTGAAAAAAACCGGCGGCCAGCGTGCCGTTGGTGGCAATGATGCCGACAGTATCTGCCGTGATGCCACGCGCCGGAAGTTCGGCGCACGCCGCGTCGGCGATATGGAGGATGGGCAGGCCGCCTTCGCGCACCAGATCGTCGTACCAGTAATGCGCGGTGTTGCAGGGAATGGCGACCACGCGCGCGCCGGCCTGCCTCAGCGTATGCATGCCCTTGAGCATGTGTGGCAGCGGCGATTCGCCATTGCCGGTGATCGCCGCCGGGCGGTCGGGAATCTGCGGCACGGAGTAGACCACGACCGGAACATGGTCCGCGTCGCCTGCGGCAGGCGTTTCCTCGATCATCTTGCGCAGAAAGTCGACCGTGGCGAGCGGACCCATGCCGCCCAGCACGCCAAGCAGCGGATCTGCGGCATCTTCCTTCGTGCGTGTCATCAGCGCTGCTGCCTTTCCTGCCGGGCGCAAGGGTTTTTCAAGGGGCGGGCAGGCCCCGCTTCAGGTTGCAAGCTTGCCGCAAGCATCGCGCAAGTGTCCAGTAAGCGCAGCACATATAACATAAGTTCGGGGTATCGGAGTGGCTTGCTCCCGCGGCAACCGCATGGCGGCTGCCGGCGTTCCGTGCCCCGATCATCAATCGATGTCCAACAGGAGAAACACATGAAACAGTCTCAAACTGCGCAGGGGAGCGCGGCGACGGTTAATGCCTCGCCCGCGTTCAGTGGCATGAACTTTTTCCAGAAAACCGTGTTTGTCGGCAAGGTGGCGATTTTCCTGGTCACGCTGGGTTTCGCTTACCCCAATATTCTCAGCGACTGACCGTCTGACCCCGGCGCTCCGAACGGCGCGCCGGGAACAGTGTCCGGGCCCTGCAAAGGGCCGAGCTTGCGCGAACCCGCGTGCGTCCTCACGCTTTGCCGTGCGCGCGGGATGGCAGGAAATCCTCGATGATTGCGGCAAGCTGCTGCGGCTGGTCGTGGTGCATCATGTGGCCGCAGTTTTCGAGGCGCACTTCGCGCAAGTCCCGGAACGCGGCTTTGCGCTCGACAAGCTGCTGCGGGGTGTCCTTGTGCCAGCCGGAGGAGTGCGAGTCTTGTCCGGTGACCAGCAGCACGGGTGCGGTGACGCGCCGCCAGCACGCCAGGATTTCCTCGATGCGGAACAGATACGGATTCGTGATCTTGTGCCGCGGATCGCTCGCCAGCATCACCTCGCCTGAAGGCAGTTTGCGCGCCCAGTGACGGGCAAGGAACTCTGCCTTGCCGTCGTCCAGGCGCGGGTTGTTGCGCTTGAGTCGCGCGGCAACCGCGGCAAAGGACGGGTAAGGCTTGAAGCGCGGCGGGTCGCGCAGCTGGTCCAGCCATCGCGCGTGGCGATCCGGAGAGTCGCCGGGTGGAAGGCGCGCCATGCCCAGGCCTTCCAGCGTGATCAGGCGCGCCACGCGCTGCGGCCGCATGCCGGAGTAGGCGCAGGCCACGTTGCCGCCCATGCTGTGGCCGACCAGCGCTACCGGGGCATCGGGCTGATAGACGTCCAGCAGGGCGTCGAGGTCGGCATAGTAATCGGGAAACCAGTAGCCTTCGCGCGCCCATGCGCTCAGGCCGAAGCCGCGCCAGTCCGGGGCGATCACATGCCAGTCGCGCCTCAGGCAGTCGACCAGAAACTGGAACGAGGCGGAAACGTCCATCCAGCCGTGCAGCAGAAACAGCGCGGGATGACGGGCTTCGCCCCAGGTGCGCACGTGGTAGCGCAGTCCGCGGATGTCGTGATAATGCGATGCGCTGGCCTTCACTTTGTGTGCCTCGCGCACAGCACCGGACATGCAGGGACGCGCGAGGCGCTGCCGGGGAGCGGGGAATGATGTCTTGGCTGCAAGCGTGAACTCCGTGGTGTCGTGCGGTGCGCGCCGCGACTGCTGCGCGGGCAGCCCGATTATGCGGCAATTCGTGCAGGCGGTGAAAAGCGCCGTTGCGGTGCGTGCTGCCGTGATTGTTGCGGTGCGCGGCGCTGCACATGCGCTGCTCATGGTTTGAGCGCCGGGCGGGTGTATGTGATGGATTTTGCTCAGCTAAATTCTGCATACAGGTTTGCGCGCGCCGCCGCGGGCATTTTCTGCCTGCACTGATGCAGAAGCGGGTTAAAAATCTGCGGCGCGCGGCGTAAAATAAGCGCATGCCGAATCCGTCTTTCGTCCATTTGCGCCTGCACAGCGAGTACTCGATCGTCGACGGCATCGTGCGGCTCGACGAGGCGGTCGAAGCTGCGGCGGCAGACCGCATGCCTGCGCTGGCGCTGACCGACCTCAGCAACGTGTTCGGCATGGTCAAGTTCTACCAGACCGCGCGCAGCCGCGGCATCAAGCCGGTGTGCGGCTGCGACGTGTGGATCAGCAACGAGGCCGACCGCGACAAGCCGTATCGCCTGCTGCTGCTGTGCCAGTCGCATGCGGGCTATCTGCGTCTTTGCGACCTGCTGACCCGCGCTTTCCGTTCCAATCAGTACCGCGGCCGCGCCGAGATCAGGAAGGCCTGGTTTGCCGAGACCGGCACTGAAGGATTGATCGCGCTGTCCGGCGCCCATCACGGGGATGTCGGACAGGCGCTGGCCGCCGACAACGCGCGCCTGGGGCACAAGCTGGCACGCGAGTGGCATGCGCTGTTTCCCGGCCGCTACTACATCGAAGTGCAGCGGCCCGGGCCGGGTGCCATGACCGGCGGTGCGGCGGCGGTTCCGGTGGAGAACTGCGTGCAAAGCGCGCTCAGGCTCGCCTCCGAACTGGAACTGCCGGTGGTGGCGACGCATCCCGTGCAGTTCGTCAAGCCCGATGATTTCCGCGCGCACGAGGCGCGCGTGTGCATTTCCGAAGGTTATGTGCTGTCGGACCAGCGGCGTCCGCGGCGTTTTGTCGCCGACCAGTACTTCAAGACCCAGGCCGAGATGGCGGCGCTGTTTGCGGACATTCCGGAAGCGCTCGCCAACAGCGTGGAAATCGCCAGGCGCTGCAGCCTGACGCTCACCCTGGGGAAAAACCAGCTGCCGATGTTCCCCACGCCAAACAACGTCGGTCTTGACGTGTATTTGCGCGAACACGCGCTGGCGGGGCTGGGCCGGCGCATGCTGCAGCTGTATCCCGACGAAGCGCGGCGTGACGAGCACATGCCGCGCTATATCGAGCGGCTGGAGTTCGAGATCAGGACCATCGTCCAGATGGGTTTTCCGGGCTACTTCCTGATCGTCGCCGATTTCATCAACTGGGCCAAGCACAACGGCGTGCCAGTGGGGCCGGGGCGCGGTTCGGGCGCGGGCTCGCTGGTCGCCTACAGCCTGGGCATCACCGACCTCGACCCGCTGCGCTACAACCTGCTGTTCGAGCGCTTCCTCAATCCCGAGCGGGTGTCCATGCCCGATTTCGACATCGACTTCTGCCAGAGCGGCCGCGACCGCGTGATCGACTACGTCAAGCACAAGTACGGCGCCGACAGCGTGTCGCAGATCGCCACTTTCGGCACCATGGCGGCGAAGGCGGTGGTGCGCGACGTGGGGCGGGTGCTCGACCTGCCTTACACCTTCTGCGACCAGCTGGCCAAGCTGATTCCTTTCCAGCCCGGCAAGCTGATCACGCTGGAGATGGCGCGCGAGATGGAACCCCAGCTCAAGGAGCGCGAGAAAAACGAAGAGGAAGTGCGCGAACTGCTCGAGCTGGCCGAAAAGCTGGAAGGCCTCACGCGCAATGTCGGCATGCATGCGGGCGGCGTGCTGATCGCGCCCGGCAGGCTCACCGATTTCTGCCCGCTCTATGTCGCCGATGCCTCGGATGCGGCGGTGAGCCAGTTCGACAAGGACGATGTCGAGGCGATCGGGCTGGTGA
>JAESFZ010000230.1_pt1 | contig 57568 bp, 58 predicted proteins | sample 9269561 | NCBI WGS metagenome assembly JAESFZ01 (sample SAMN14515552, study PRJNA621657) | algae metagenome | isolation source: Tildeniella nuda ZEHNDER 1965/U140 and co-occurring heterotrophs from wet... | place: Switzerland: Stansstaad, Zurih | collected 1965-01-01
CTACCCAGTTACCAGATTTGTTGGCTTTGAGCAAATTGAGCAGATTGTCTGCTGTGCGAACTTGAATGGTGAGCTTTGTCATAGGATTTGGATGAGAAACTACAGCAATACTGATTTGCGGCATAACAAACGCTTGAGTGAAAGTAACCAATGCTTGAGTGGAAGTAACCAATGCTTGAGTGGAAGTAACCAACGCTTGAGTGGAAGTAACCAATGCTTGAATGGAAGTAACCAACGCTTGAGTGAAAGTAACCAATGCTTGAGTGGAAGTAACCAACGCTTGAGTGAAAGTAACCAATGCTTGAGTGAAAGTAACAATAGAACGAGCCGTGCTTACTGAACGACGCTAATGGGTAAAGCAATGATGCGATCGTTCAAGTAGGATGCTGCAACTATCAAAGTTGGTCGACTGTCTTCATCCTCTCATTTGGGGAACGCCTGATGTAGTTCTTGGCGATCGGAGTAAGTAGCGAGTTGCTCAATAACCCGATGATAGGCAGTCAAACCAAACGGATGCCACCAACTCGTAAGATCAATCGATCAGACAAGTTAATGACACCACTTTTTGAGTATGTTCCTTTTGTTCAGATTGCAGGGCTGCTTTAGGGCTGAAGTATTACCCTGTACCTGAAACCTATGGGCAGTACAAGATTCGAACTTGTAACATCCTGCTTGTAAGGCAGGCGCTCTACCGTTGAGCTAACCGCCCGTCGAAGTGAAACTCGAGCACAGTTAATTATGTTAGCAGATACCTGCGGACTTCTTCTTACGACGTTACACGATTTGTGCGCTCTCGATGGAGCGCTGGTGTATTGCGGACAACACTAGCACGACCGGGGACATCGCTTTCATCATAAATTTCGCCGACCAGTTCCTCCAAAATGTCTTCTAGCGTTACCAGTCCAACGGTACCACCATACTCATCGACGACGATCGCAATGTGCAGTCGCTGTTGCAGCATTTCCTTCAGCATGTCCGCGACGCGCTTTGTATCGGGCACATAAAACGGTGGATCCATCGCAAGCGTAACGGAGCCGTTGCTTTGTTCCTCTTGACGAAGTTGATTGAGCTGCTGCAACGCACGCTTGAGATTCACAATACCGACAATCTCATCTTTGGACTCTTCCTGTACTGGAATGCGCGAATAACCTGTTTCCAGACACAGCGCTATCAGGTCTTGCAAGGTTGCTTCACGGGAAATGGTGCGCATGGCAATCCGAGGCTTGACGACCTCTCTCACGCTCAGGCGATCGAGCATCAACGCTTTGTTCAACATCTGATGCTGGTCGAGATCAAGCTGCCCCTTACCACCCAAAATCTCGATCATTAACTCCAGATCTTGTAGCGATTCGCCCTGCTGTACCGCTTCACTTTGAAACAGGCGAATGGAAGACTGGGTGATTGTCTCAAACAGTTGAATGATGCCTAGCAGCGATAGCATTCTGGACAGCCAGGCGATGGGCTGCACAACGAATGTAAAAATCGGCATGACGTTGTTGATTGCCAGCGACTTGGGCACAATCTCGCCGAAGGTTAACGTCAAAAAGGTAACGACAAAGGTGGCAAGCCCGATCGCCCGGTTGCCAAACCACAGGCTAAACAGGTTACTCGTCAAAATCGCCGAAAAGTTATTAGCCAGCGCGTTCCCGACCAAAAGGGTGGTGATGAAGCGTCGTCGATTATTGAGCACCAGCGTAAACGTGCGGCTAGGGTCGCCCTGCTCTTTGATCAACGCCTTCAGCTTCAAATTATCCAGGGCTGTGATAGTTGTCTCTGAAGCAGAGAAAAACGCGGATAGGAGCAACATCAGCACCAGCACTGCTAAATCAAGCCGAGTATCTCCCAAAAGCGGACTGATGTCTGAAGCGATCAACACGTAGGAAGAAGTAAGCAAAGTCGCAGAATGCCCTGAGGCAATACCGAAATGAACTGAAGGCAGATTGTTATTCGTTGATAATAGCTTCCCTGCCTCAAGGCTTCCATGCAATTTTGCAGATAATTGCCGTAAGTCTGGTTTGAGGGCGGTGGTGCCTTCAGTCTGAGCTAGTCTTCAGTCTGAGCTAGCCTTTAGTCTGAGCTAGCCTTCAGTCTGAGCTAGCCTTCAGTCTGAGCTATAGAGAATCGACATTGTTCTTGCCGCAGTGGTCACAGAGGCTCAAGCATCGGTAACAAGACGAACGTTCCTGACGACAACACGAATGTTCTTAAGGACGACACGAACGTTCCTGACGACAACACGAATGTTCTTAAGGACGACACGAATATTGGTAATGACAAGACGAACGTTCCTGACGACAATACGCATGTTGGTAACGACAGTTTGCCTCGTTGCCACGATCGCACCGTTGTTCTGACAACAATTTCTGTGCTGTTGGCATCGCTCGCTGATCTACCTTGCCAAAAACTCTCTCAGCCCTCAAGATGCGATACGCTTGTCTTAATGCCGTTTAGCACGTTTAAGACATCGCCCCACTGCATGACACAAACGACAGAATTTTTGGCTCATCTAAATCCTTCACAGCGACAGGCGGTAGAGCACTACTGCGGTCCTTTGCTGGTTGTAGCGGGGGCAGGCTCAGGCAAAACGCGTGCGTTGACCTATCGCATTGCCAATCTAGTGCTGACCCATCGCGTTGATCCCGAAAACATTCTGGCGGTCACCTTTACAAATAAGGCTGCCAGAGAGATGAAGGAGCGGATCGAAAAGCTATTTGCCGATCGCGAGTCACACAGTCAGTTTGGTAAACCGTTGGATTCGTTGCCAGCTTACGAGCAAACGAAGCTGAAGTCAAAAGTTTATAAGACTATCACCAAAGAGCTGTGGATTGGCACCTTTCACGCGCTCTGTTCGCGCATTCTGCGGTTTGACATTGAGAAGTTTCAGGACGATAAAGGGCGCAGTTGGAAGCGCAACTTCTCCATTTTTGATGAGTCAGACGCACAAAGTCTGGTGAAGGATATTGTGACGAACAAGCTGAACCTGGACGACAAAAAGTTTGATCCCCGTTCCGTGCGCTTCGCCATCAGCAACGCCAAAAACCAGAGCTGGTCGCCGCAAGATCTAGAACGAGAGCAGCAAAACTATCGCGGACGGGTCATTGCCAACGTCTACAGCATGTACCAGGATGCTCTGGTGGCAAATAATGCGCTGGATTTTGATGACCTGATTCTGATGCCTGTGAAGCTGTTTCGGCAGAATGAAGCGGTGCGAACCTACTGGCACAACCGCTTTCGGCACATTCTCGTAGACGAATACCAGGATACCAACCGGACGCAGTACGACTTGATTCGCCTGCTGGTGACGAACAACGACAGCGCTCAGGCGTTCGACAACTGGGACTATCGATCGGTCTTTGTGGTCGGCGATGCCGATCAGTCAATCTACTCGTTCCGTGCGGCAGATTTCACCATTCTGATGGGCTTTCAGAAGGACTTTGGCGATCGTTTGCCCGATGACGACACGCGCACGATGGTCAAGCTGGAGGAGAATTATCGATCGACTGAAAACATCCTTGCCGTTGCCAATCACCTGATCGACAACAATACCGAGCGCATCGACAAAGTGCTGAAGCCAACGCGGGGCACAGGTGAAGCAATTTTCTGCTACCGCGCTGACGATGAAATCGCTGAGGCAGAGTTTGTCGTGCAGCAGATTCGCGTGATGGAAAACAAGCACCCCGAACTGCACTGGGGCAAGTTTGCTATTCTCTACCGCACGAATGCTCAATCTCGTGCCATTGAAGAAGTGCTGGTAAAGCATGATATTCCTTACAAAATTGTGGGCGGTTTACGGTTCTATGATCGGAAGGAAATTAAGGATGTATTGGGCTATATGCGGGCGATCGCCAACCCTGCCGACACAGTAAGCCTGCTGCGAGTCATCAATACGCCCCGACGCGGTATCGGCAAAGCAACGATCGATTCTCTGGTGAAAGCGTCGCAAGAACTAGACGTGCCGCTTTGGGAAATCCTCACAGACGAAACCTCTGTCAAAACGCTGTCGGGACGATCGTCTAAAGGTGTGTTGAACTTTGTGCAGATGCTGCAAAAGTGGCGATCGCAACTTGATACCTTGCCTGCGAACCAAATCGTTCAGGGCATCATGGAAGATTCGGGTTACGTGCAGGACTTGAAAACCCAGGGCACCGATGAGGCTGAAGAACGGGTGCAAAACGTCGGTGAACTGTACAACGCGGTGTTGCAGTTTGAAGAGCAAAACACGGATGATCCCAGCCTGGTTGGGTTTCTGGCTAGCGCGTCGCTCTCGTCTGACCTGGACAATTTGGAAGAAGAAGTCACACGCGTCTCGCTCATGACGCTGCATTCATCGAAGGGATTGGAGTTTCCAGTTGTGTTTCTGGTCGGACTGGAGCAAGGGCTGTTTCCTAACTTTCGATCGCTCGAAGACCCTGCCGCGCTAGAAGAAGAACGTCGTCTTTGCTACGTGGGCATCACTCGCGCCCAGGAGCGCCTGTTTGTCTCTTACGCGAGGGAACGCCGACTCTACGGCAATCGAGAACCTGCCAGTCCGTCGCTGTTTTTAGCCGAGTTGCCCAGAGAACTGCTGCAAAGCAACGTGGCGACCGCTATTCCAACTCGCTGGACGAAATCGGGAAGCCAGGGCAACGGCAGTAGCACGGAGACTGCTTCTTTGCCCGATACTCATGAAGATGACTGGACAGTGGGCGATCGCGTCATTCACAAAGCTTTCGGCAATGGTCAGGTCACCCATATTTTTGGCGCTGGGAATAAAATCTGCCTTGCCGTGAAGTTTTCGGGCATGGGTCAGAAGATTGTCGATCCGAAACTAACGCCCCTGCAACGGGTCGAGTGAGTGTCTGCTGTGAATGCCCCCACTGCCGATGAAGCCGCTGACCATGCCGCTGATGGCTCTGTCGATCGTGCCATTATGCGTCCCCGACCGTTCGCTAACGCTGCCTTTGACCTTGTAGCGCTGGGTGCTTCAGCCGGAGGGCTAAAGGCTTTGACCCAGGTGCTGTCTGGTTTACCTGCTGCTTTTCCGGCAGCAACAGTGGTGGTGCAGCATCTCGATCCCATGCACCGATCGCTGATGGTAGAGATTCTCAGTCGGCGTGTGGTCTTGCCGATACAGCAGGCACAGCAGGACGATCGCCTCTGCCCTGGAGTAGTGTACATTGCGCCACCCAACTACCATACGCTGGTAACTCAAGATGGCACGCTGGCTCTCACCCAATCGGCACGGGTGCATTTTGTGCGACCCTCTGTCGATCGCCTGTTTGATTCGGTGGCAACCAGCTACGGTCAGCGAGCGATCGCGGTTGTGCTGACGGGCACTGGCAAAGACGGTGCGCTGGGCATTCAGACAATCAAACAGCAGGGTGGCACTGTGATTGCTCAAAACGAAGCAACCGCAGAGTTCTTTGGAATGCCGGGTGCTGCCATTCAAACGGGCATGGTAGATCTGGTGCTACCGCTGGCTGAAATTGCCGCCAAACTCGGCGTGCTAGTGATGCAGCGTCATGAGTAGCATGATCGCAGACAGCAAAATAGTCAATCGTCCATACCTACCAGGCGAAAAAGCCCTCCTTAAATTTGACGTGCAAGATCTGGAGTGCAAAAGACTACCTGCTCTGCCTCCTGCGGTCTTCTAATCGTGTCGAACTGACGCTAAATTGGTTTTGCTGTTAGCACTAATTGCAGTTTGGCGTGAATCAAGTCAATGTTTGCCAACCCGAGTTCGACATTGCCCTGAAGGACAACACCTTTATTTAAGAGGCGATCGAGGAGTTCCAAAATGGTTGGATTGGCAGTTGTTTCACCAGGGTAATAGCCGCCTGCTTTGGGTAACAAAGTGCCAATTTCGCCCAGATCAACATTTAAATCAGCCGGGTCGATTTCAAAAATGCCACAAACCTCCACAACCTGCTCTTCGAGTTTGCGGAGGCTCTCGGCAGCGCGATCGAGGTCATCATCACTCAGTTCGCCTGTTTCCATGCGTCGGATGATTTGTGCCTCCATCAGTTGACGCACCAGTTCTACGACGGTGAGCAGGAGCGGCGCTAAGCCAGCATCCTTACTGGCTTTGGGCGAAGCTGCAATCGCTTGAATGGGACGATCAGAAGCGGTCACTCAGTTTCCAGGTATAGTTCCTGCCTCTATCTTGCTTGATTTTTCGCTCAACGATCAAGAAGCCGCAGTTCTGAACCAGTTGATCGCTTTGATCAACCACTTTCCGTTAAGAACTCCGACTTCTCAGATCAGGCTTGGGCAGGCGCTGTTTGGTTGGCAGGTGCGAGGCGGAGCGATCGCAGCTCAGTCTCTAAACTTTCCACCCGTTGCATCAACTGCTGATTGGCTTCAATCAAACCTTGCGACTGAGTACTGAAGTGGGGATTATTTTCCCACCAGTTGATGCCCATTTCTTTCGCTTTATCGACCGACGCGATGAGTAGGCGAATGCGAATATTCAGCAGTTCGGTTGTGGCAACAGAGACGGAAATATCGCCAGCAATGACAATGCCTTTGTCTAGCACGCGTTCCAAAACGTCTGCCAGCGATGAACCTGAGGTGGAGGTCGAAATCGATCGCGCCGAATCTTTGGTGGACAACGGCGCATTGGAATAGCTTTTGGTGGGTATAGCAGCAGTCATAGCTTAAGCCTCTGTGGGGAGATAGAGTCGATCGCGCAGCATGACGCTGCCCTTTTCTGCGAGCAAGCGTAGAACATCCACTGCACAGAAGCGATCGAGTTCTAAGGCGTGCTCAATCTGAGACAGCCGCGCACCGTTGACCTGCCTGAGATAGGCAATGATTTCTTGCTCGTAGGGAATGTCTGCTTCTGTTGTGAGCGCCACTAGGTCAGACAGTGCTACTGGATCAGACGGTGCTGCTGCGGTTGAAGCGTCGATCGCCTCCTCGGTTTCGATCGCGCTTGGTGCATCAGGCATCAATGCCTCGGCTGCCAGTGCTTCCAGGTCTTCCGCGATCGCTTCGGCTTGCGCGATCGCTATGTTAGATGGTGCCACCGCCAAAGCGTAAGGTGAGGCAGACTCTTCTGCTTCATCAAGTTCTGTTTCGAGTAAACCAATGCCGATCGCTTCATTGAGCAACTCCCACAGAATTCTAGTTGTTTCAGCTAAAGGAAGACTCGATCGGGAGAGCAAAATATCGAAGCAAAGATCGCGGAAATCAGCATTTCCGGGCGTTGCCAAAATTTCGTGGTCGTGGCAGACCTTCCCCAACATGAGGCAAGAACGCAAGCCCGACGACTTCTCATTGTTCGTGCGAATGCGAAATTCTTTGACTAAGCGGACGATGAGCAAGGCACTGGCGCGATCGATTTCCGTTTTCTGCACCAAAATTTCTTGCTGCGTTAGCTCATCTGGCTCCGGCATACTAATCGTTACCAGCCGATCCATCAGTGCATCTTGCGTCGCATGTACGCCGCAGTATTCCTCTGGATTGGAGGTGAAAATAGCGCGAAAATGGGGATTCACCCGCACATATTCGCTACGGCTGTTACTGGGCGGCAGCACCAGCAGTTTTTCTTCCAGCGCTGACAGTAGAACGTTGTTTACCTCTGGGCGCGATCGGTTGAACTCGTCATAGACCAGCGTGAAACCTTCCCGGCAAGCAAGCGTGAGGCGAGAATCAGCCCAATTTTGCCGCAGTTCATCTTCAACTTTGACGACGCTGTGGATGTAGTTATCCACCACTCGCTTGCGCGTATAGCCTGACTGGTTGCCAATCAGATCAGACGTTTTGAACTCATCGTCACCAAAAATCAGCATGAGGGGGCGCGCCAGCATGTCTGCCAAATGCAGTGCCAGCGTCGTCTTGCCTGTGCCAGCAGGACCGCGTAGGTGAACAGAATAGCCAGATTGGAGATAGCGTAAAGCACGATTTGCCACGCGTTCAACGGCAGGAGTGCTGACAAAACGGCGGGGGCTTGCTCGAAGGACAGTAGTCACGGTTGAACCTCTGGGTGGGGAATAAGGAGTCGGGAGTCGGGAGTGGAGAGTGAGAGTTATAGAAATGAGAGGCAGTTACTGATGGATTGTTCTCTGCTTTCTATCTCTTGCCCCTATTCCCTACTCCCTACTCCCCACTCCCTCTTTACAAATGGGCGAGATGTGCTTGAGAGAGATAAATGCGATCGCGCTGAGTAATTAACCCTTTTTTGATCAGCGATCGCAGTGCGTCTACCGCTTGAAATCGGTCTAGACCTAATGCCGCTTCAATCTCTGTCAGCCGTGCGCCCTGTGCCTGCTGAATGTGGGTATAGACATCCTTTTCATAGGCGATCGCGTCTTTTGGCGACGCTTTTACCACCTTTGCAGGCGGCATCACAGCGACCGAGTTGCCGCGCTGAAAGGCTCCTACTGTTGTCACGGCGACTGCGCCATTGGGCGACACAGAGACACGACCAATCGGCTTGGTGCCATTCTGGGCTGGCTGTGGCTTGGTGGGCGGTGCTTCGACGCTAATGGTGTCAGCGCCACCCCAAACAGTGTGGTTTAGATCTTGAGAAAACCGTCGCAGTTCGGTGCGAAAGACCGCTAAGCGTTGGAAGAGCGCTTGCGTCTCTGCTTCGCGTCTGGCTCGATTCTGAATCAGTGCCTGACTCAACTGCATTGCTCGTTGCTGGCGTACGGCTTCGAGTTCAATCAAGTAGCTCTGAACATCGGAGCGTAGGTCTTCAACAAAGGCAACAAGCTCTTGCTCTAAGCGCTGTGCGGCGGCTGTTCGTTCTGCTCGTGCTGTTGTGAGAAACACTGAGGTTTGCTCTTGAGCAACGGCTCGTTCTGCCTGCGCCACTGTTAGGAAGGCTGAAGTTTGTTGTCGGAGCAGTTGCACAAACATCTCAAGCTCTTGAGCGAGTTGTGTTGCTTGAATATGGCGACGATCGCCTGCTGCTGTCAGAAGTGCTTGTGTTTCTACATGCAAGCGTTGGCAAAATTGCTGTAGCTCGGTGCGATGGACGGCACTTTCTTTCGTAAGTACCTCACGAAAGAGGCTGAGTTCGTGACGCAGTTGAGCTGCCTTGACCTGACGCTCCTGTCTGGTTGCTGTCAACGATTCGTAGACTGTCTGCTGCCGCTGTGTTACTTCTTGCTGGCGCTGCTGTCTCTGCTGCTGCCAAGCATTCTTTAATGACATTGTTAAAACTCCTTCCCATCGTGTTAGGGAATGATTGACTAACAATTAAGCTGGGAAACTAGAGGGGTTCCCCAGCATCCAATAAACCTCTTACAACAGGCTGGGATCGGGCTTGAACGCTGATCGCTGGGTAGCAATCAACGTTCGCAAAAGGTTGGGTCAACTAAGCAGCAGGAACAGCGGCTTGAGCGGTTAGACCAACGGCTTCGGCATACTTCAAGTAGGTTTCAACAGACGCGATCACAACACGGGCTTCGATCGACAGCAGTTCAATACCAACCAAAGAAACACGAACCCAAGCATCAATCACGATGCCTTTGTCCAAGATGCGATCGACGACTTCAGCCAAGCTAGAGGAGGAATTTACTTTTTCAACAGCCATGATTTTTTACCTTTAACGGATAGATGGAATTTGGTACGCCTCACCTCTCCCCGTAGAATGGTTCGACATGGATTTCGGCTCCGTTTCCAGAATAGGCAGCGAATGTGTAGAAGCCCCCGTCGCAATCACTGAATCTCATACCAAAGCAGTTTTTTAAGCTCGTAAAACTACTGAGCGATCGTGATCTCTTTATGGGAATAAAGGCAGCGTTAACAAATGTTTCAACAAGTTTGGCGATCGTTTCCCTTTGTCAAAAAACGCAAAAAGGAAAGCGAGGATGATCGATTTCGGGGTCGATCGTGGCTTATCAAATTGTCTGTAACTGCGTTGAATCTACAGACGGAAGCCGACTCCGAAGAGTCACTGCATTCTCAATTGCAATAGCCGAAATTGCTAGCCATCGCTAGCGATCCGATTTGATTTATGCACGTTATTCTCGCTCCGCCTTCTCTATGTTGCTAAAGCTGACCACTGACGGCTGACCGCTGATCGCTCAACAATTAAGTTCTGCTCACAACTCTTTGGGACTGCTTTGGTCTGTAGTCGTAGTCTGTTTATGCCCCATCTGGCGCTGTCACTCATCGACTTTTCTAATCAAACTCTTAAGAATACGTTGTCATTGCTGCAATTGTGGCTAAAATCTGAGAGTAACGATGCTGTTACATAAACATCGCCTGATGTCACTGCCCGCGTTCGATTTTGCTTCTGCTTTAGTACTGAGATCAAGGAAGGAGTAACCGTATGTCAGACCTAAATCGCGGCATCATGAAGTTTGATGGCGCAGACAACCCAAAATCGATCGCCGTTTCCGCTGTGATTGTTCTTGGAAGCATTGCTGCTTTAGTGATATGGGCGCTACAGTCAGCTTACGCATTGGGCTAAGTCAGAAGCATAGTGCAAGAGACGTTTAGCCTGATAGCGGCATGGTTTGACGCAAGCAAATTCATCGTGGGTTCCGCGCCGTTTTTTGTCCATCTCGCTTCGAGCTTGTGCGGGCGAATGCGATCGCAACCATTCACTCATCACCCCTAGTTCTGTCTGCTAGACACTGATAGTCTGTGTAATGACTGACGTTAGCGGTTACGCAGTCGCAGTCAGTTATAGACGCAATCTTCAGAGAGACAGAACGTAAACTTATGCAGCTTGAATTTGTTCCCGTAGAAGAGTTTTATTTTGCCCTGACGCTGGCAGTGCGAACTCTCGATGACTTGCCAACAGCAGGACTGGCAGAACAGGTAGAAAAGCGACTCAGGCAGGAGTTTGGTCAGCCTTCTACCGTTGCGGCTGCTAATCAAAATACTTACAACTACGTGTTTCGGGTAGGAGAAGTTGATAATAGCCCTGCTAGTCAGCTCATTCTGTCGATCGCCGATTGGCAAGGATGCTTACGGTTAAGCAGCGATTATGGATGGACGCTTGATGCTGAGCGCAAACCTGTGCGGACGGATAAGTTTAACCAACGTGCAGAATTTTCCCAAATGATCCGCTCGTATTTGCAAGACTGGTTTCAGCTTTCGCTCGATTGAAGCAGCGATCGCACTGCATTTGTAGGATTATTACGACTTATAGCTTGAGTACGTTCTGAATTAGAGATGACTCTGCGATCGTGCTGGTTCATTCAATGCTGCTTCGTTAAAACAAAAGAGACGAAGCCTCTGTATGAAGCAGCTTACGGTTATCCGCAAACCTTCATTTAAGGGCTTCGTCTCAAGCTTGATAGCTGACGCTAAAAGCGTGCCACTGTGCATTAAGTATTGGTTGTTTGAGCGGCTAAGAGTTGCTTCAGCTTTTCCAACTCTTGTGCCCAACGAGGGTCTGGTTGCACACTGTCAGATTCGGCTTGAGTCGCACCCGCACGGCGTGACTTATTGTTACTGCCGCTGTTGCCGCTGCCTTTGCGCCGTGCACCACCAGAAGCAGTGCCAGCAGGTACAGGAGCGCTAGGAGCAGGCGAATCTTCGTCTGCTGTGTCCTTAGCTCGTGGCTGTGCCCGTTCAACTTTTAGAGCGTTTTCTTTAAGCTGATAGCCATTGAACTTTTCAATGATTTCATCTGCTTTCTCTTCGCTGTTGACGGTGACGAACCCAAAACCGCGACACTTGTTTGTTTTACGATCGGTGATAATTTTGATTGAAAGCGAATCGCCTTCGTCAGCAAAAACCGCCTCTAGCTCTTGGCGACTCAGGTCTTCAGGCAAATTACCGACATAGAGACGAATAGACATGGGAACGATACCTCTAAACTGTGATTCCGACAGACATGCTTGTGCACACTAACCAAACGTTGCGCTAGACAGAGCATCAAAACTTGACTCTGAAAGTAGCCCAGCCTTTTCCCTAAAACAAACTAGACAATGTGGCGCACCAAGTGGGACATTTCCATTCACCGTCCCAAGTCTGATGGCGCTTACACCGGACGGCGAGAAGCCTGGAGCTAAATGATTGCACGAATCTTTAATCATTGCCGGAGAGTCTAAGATAGGCAAATTGTTTCGATGTCTGCGCGAGAACACGTATGCCACTCACTAAGGTATCACGGTCGGTAAGACGCAAGTAGGGTTACGGCAGATTTATGACCTAAGTAGTATTTCCCCAAGGCAGTTGCTTCACATTTCTACTGTTTGGTACTCCTATCGTTCAACGACCCCATAGAGTGAATCGAAAATCCCGATCGAATCATGCAGTGAGGTTAACGGTGGAATCATGTGCAACACCTTAATAGAGCCAAAGGCGTAGATGCAGTTTATGACCGTAGCTGAATGCAGTGAGCTAATCGCACAGGGTAACTTGTCACGCTTAACGTCTTGTAAAGAAATGTAACATTTATGATGAGGCGATGCAAGCTCAAGTTTAGTGCAGTGTGGAAAGAATGGGCTTTATTCCAGACATCGGATGGCTTCCAACATGCCTCTTGCTTTATTCAGAGTCTCTTCGTATTCTGCTTCGGGCTGCGAATCGGCGACGAGTCCTGCGCCTGCTTGCACACTGACGCTGTGCTTGTTATCACCCTGAGAGCGGACAACCATTGTGCGAATGGCGATCGCGGTATTTAACTGTCCTTCAAAGTCATAGTAACCATAGGCACCAGAGTAGGGTCCTCGACGACACGTTTCCAGACTGTGAATAATCTCCATCGCCCGAATTTTAGGTGCTCCACTAACAGTGCCCGCGGGGAAACACGCTTTCAGCAGATCCCAGGCGGTTTTGCTGGGAGCAAGTTTGCCTACGACGTTACTGACAATATGCATCACATGCGAATAGCGCTCGATCACCATCAGTTCATCGACGCTGACCGTGCCGCTGACGCAAACCCGCCCCAAATCGTTTCGTCCCAGGTCAATTAACATCACGTGTTCAGCCACTTCTTTGGGGTCTTCCAGCAGATCGGCGGCAAGGGCTACGTCTTCCTGGAAGGTTTTACCACGCTGACGGGTACCCGCGATCGGTCGCACAGTGGCTATGAGTGGCTCAGTTGGAGCGGGCGCAAGTTCTGCTTTGACCATCACCTCAGGGCTGGAACCAATAATTTGCCACTGGTCAAAGTGGAAGTATGCCATGTAAGGGGAGGGATTAATTAACCGCAACGATCGATAGAGCGCAAAGGGATCGCCACTGTACTCTGCCGAAAGCCGCTGCGATATCACAACCTGGAAGATATCGCCCGCTTGAATGTGGGCTTTAGCTTTTTCAACATTGGCGCAGAATTGCTCTTTAGTCGTGTTGCTGGTATATAGAGGAGCGGTGTCGAGTGTTGCTGCTAACGGCTGACCGCTGACCGCTGACCGCTGACGACTCACTCCTGGCGGTGTCCATTCCAGCAACACTGCCTGTTCTGATAGCGGTGATTGCAGTTTGTTGACCAGTTGTGCGACGCGATCGCACGCTTGCTGATAGGCAATTTCATGATTAGTGTTGGGATCGCGCAGGTCAGCGTAGGCGATCGCCCAAATCTTGCGCTTAACCTGGTCAAAAATCAGCAGGTTATCCACCTGCATCCACAAACCATCCGGCAAATCAGCCTCAGTTGCCGGATAAATGGGAACACGCGGCTCAATCCAATGAATCAGTTCGTAGCCCCAAAAGCCGAATAAGCCTCCGATACCCGGTGGCAACTGTGGCAATTTGACCGGACGATACGGTTGCAGACAATTGGCAAGCGCTACGAACGGATCACCTTCAAAAACCTGCACTGAGCCATCCCGATGCGTTTGGGTCGTGCAGCTACCTCTTGCCTCCAAAATCCAAAGCGGGTCGCAGCCCAGCAGACTGTATCGACCCAATTGCTCACCCCCTTCGATCGACTCCAGCAAAAAGCTGTAAGGCTGTCCCGCACACACGCGATACCAGGCAGATACAGGCGTATCTAAGTCCGCAACCCATTCCTGGTAAACCGGGACAAAGTTACCCTGAGTAGCGAGTTGGGAGAATTCGGGGAAGGTAGGAAAAACCATAAGGGAAGGGGGAGATGGAGAGCAAGGCAGAGCAGCTTTGAGGCTTGGGGTGATTTTGACTCCTGACTACTCCGCTTCTCATCATCCTCTAGTTAAACTCGATCGACTCATAATGCGGACATTGCTTACAAGGTCCTGAGGGATTGATAGCGCAGCGGAGATGGGCAGAACGGGCATTAAAGCGGCAGGTAATGTCGCCGATGAGGTAGCCAATGCCTTCAACATACTGATGATCGGCAGAGAGAGGAGAACCGTAAAAGCGGCTCAAGCGATGAGACGCTGAAGCATTCATGGCTGTACGCAATCTGGCTCTCAGGTGTGCCTCTGCTTTACGCATCAACAACCATGAGAGAATCACTGGAATCAGCCCGATCGCAACGATGAAGAGCGCTTCTAACATAGCTTATCTGTCAATGGTTAACCGCAATTTGCAACACTACCCGGCTGTCTTGATAGACTGTGCAGATGTATAGACTGTGCAGATGTGCTCATAACTCAACTTTAGAGGGTGATTTCGGTAGATGGTGTTTTCGGCGAACCCAACAACGATCAAGTTTTTACAACAACCAACCTCTCAACAGTGGCTTGAACAGGCGCTAACCCATCTTGATACCATTTTGTTGGATCATTCCCATTGTGAGCGTAAGGCGGCAGGCGTTGCGGTCAATTTGATGTTTCGCTATCCGGCGCATGTGAAATTGGTACGATCGCTGACAGCCATAGCTCAAGAAGAACTGGAGCATTTTGAACAGGTTAACCAAATTTTAGAACAACGGGGCATTCCGCTGGCTCCGCTTGCCTCTCCTCCCTATGGTGCCGGATTGAACAAGCAGATTCGTGCCAAAGAACCCGATCGCCTGTTAGATTCGCTGCTGGTGTGCGGCTTGATCGAAGCACGCAGCCACGAACGGCTTGGACTCTTAGGTACGCACTGCCCAGAGCCTGCCTTGGCGAAATTTTATCGAGGGTTAATGGCATCTGAAGCACGACATTACGGGGTTTATTGGGTACTTGCAACCACCTTTTTCGATCGCTCTGTAGTGGATCAACGCTTAGAAACACTGGCAACGGTTGAAAGCCAGTATTGACGCACCTGCATCCTGAACCCAGAATGCACAGCTAAGCCACAGCGATGCTGAAAGAAAACAACCAAGCAAAACGGATCAATTGGGCAGCAGACCGACAGATAATGATGAATCGAAGCCTAGGGCAGCAATCTCAATGAGGGCAAGATAGAGTGAACGCTGAAAACACTGCGATCGAACATCAAAACGTACCTGAAAGCCATCAGGGTCTGCATGGGTTTCTCTACAGCTCCGAAGATGAGCACACAGCAACAGTGACTACCGCTGCCAACGTGGATACGACGGCTCAAGTGATGCCGCTGGAAGAGTGGTGCAATCGGGCTGGCAACGCCAAAGTGGTTGGTGTCTATGCGGTTTCGGGACGCGATCGCCGCACTCGTTATGTTGGCTATTCCCGCAACGTAGCGCTGTCGCTCAAGGGTCATACAGCACAGCTAGGCGCTGACACGTGTGCCTTTGTTCAGGTACAAATCTTTAAAGTGCCCAGGCGTGATGTCTTAGAACAGCAGCGAGATGCCTGGATTGCCCAATTAGGCTACGTGCCCTCTGGCAATGCTGAGGCAAGTGAGCTTTGGGCAAGTACGGTGGGTGAAGCCGCGATCGCTGCTATGTCTCCAGCAGAACGCCAAGCCTATGAAGAAAAGAAACTTAAATTACGCAAAGCAATGGCTGACGCAGATCTATCGCGCGAAGTCCCTAACAATCAACATGAGGCAGAGCGGCATCAAACGCTAGAGGCAGCAGTCAAAAACGATGACTGGAGTGCGGTCATTCGGGAGCAAACCCAGCAAGCCTGACCGATGCCATGCCAACTTTTCATGTATGCAAGTACGCTACAAAGACTTTTTGATTCGGGACTGGATGGTTGGCGATCGCAGCCTTGCTGCCGAAGTTATTCGCTCCGTTCTAGCAGAGTACGGGTTAGGCTGGGAACCGGAGGGTGCCGATCGCGATGTGCTTCAAGTTGAGACCTACTATCAAGCGGTTGGCGGCGAATTCTGGGTGATTGAACAACACGGTACGTTGCTTGGTACAGGAGCCTATTACCCCATCCAACGCGGACAAAATGCCGTTGAAATCCGCAAAATGTATTTACTGCCAGAAGCCAGAGGTCAGGGGTTAGGACGCTTTTTGCTAGAAGCGTTAGAGTCCACGATCGCCACCCGCAACTTCGAGCAAATCTGGATCGAAACTGCCAGCGTTCTCGCTGAAGCTGTCAAGCTTTACGAGAGCAGCGGCTACAAAGCAGCAACAGGTGTGGAAACGGAACGGTGCGATCGGGTGTACCTCAAGAAGGTGAGGAGTGAGGAGTAAGAAGTTTTGTGTTTTGAGTTTTGCCCTGCCCGCTCCGCCTCCCCTGCCCCCTCCGCCGCCTCCGCCTCCCCTGCCCCCTCCGCCGCCTCCGCCTCCCCACGCCCCACCTTCACATGGATTCAATTCGTCTTTCCTGGTTCTGGGTGGAATGGTTCAGCGACCCTGTACGAATCGTGCTGCTCTTACTACTTTTCATTGGGTTATCCTGGGTCTTTCGGTCTAACCGCTGGCTAAGTCGAGTGAGAACCTATGCGATCGCCCTACTCGTCGGCTATCTCATCATCATCTCACCACCTTTTGTCGCACTGGCAACGTACGGGATTGGGAGTCCGCTGCCACACGATACCGGGGCAAAGGTTGATGTGATCGTCATTTTGGGGCGCGGACATGAACACAACTCGGCTCGTGCAGACATTGCTGCACAACTTTGGTTAGACCAGAGGGCACCCGTGCTTTTTGCCAGCGGTATCAATGATGCCCCTGAACTTGCAAAGCTATTGCGAACAAAAGGCGTTCCGGCTGCAAAGATTGGCGGTGAAGGTTGCTCTAGAACGACCTGGGAGAACGCTGTGTTTACGAAAGCCCTACTGCAACCTCAAGGTGTGAAGCAAATTCTCCTGGTGACGGATGTACCGCATTTATGGCGATCGCTCCTCATCTTTGAACAGGTTGGCTTTCAGGTCATTCCCTCTGCCAGTCCACTCTTCACCCAGATGACCAGCCCTCAGCGTGCCATGCTGCTGCTGCGTGAGTACCTTTTCCTTGCTCTCTATCCGACGACACTTAAGCAAGAGCGCCGAACCCTGGAACAGCCTTCAGCAGAGGTTGTACAGCAAATTACCAACCAACAGTGTCGCGTCGTCGGGTCATAAGCGAAAAGCCTCCGTCTTTACACCAAACCTTCATCATACTTGCGACCTTACGGCATTCCTGTCACGGTTGCCCAGAGGTATTTTTTAAACGATTGCGCATCCATTGTCAGGCGGAGCTGCTGTGACCAGGTGTAAATATCAAATGTTACTGGATCGCTCTGTACGGCAATATTGCCCAATAGCGTAATCCAATGGCTAGGAAACGGTAGCAACGGTGGGTTATTACCCAACATGCCGTCAGCAGTAATGAGGGCAAACGCCACGCCATCCGCTTTGATTGCCGCTGCTGCGTCCTGCATCGCACTGATGTCATTCATCAGGTAGGCGTGATCGTAAGCGACATGGCTGTAGCCGAGAATTTCTTTCACCCAGCCTTTCATTTCCCAGGATTTAGTCATACCAGCCAGATTACGAATGATGTCGGGAGCATTCGGTTCCACTGGAAAAAGGATCGATTCGACATCACGCAGCGTTGATAGCACCATCCAGTCTGCCTGACCCATCTGTAAATTGCCACTGCTGCCTTGTCGCAGGCGATCGGACGACGCAATGTAGTGGCTGTTGCCTTGAAAGCCACCGACAAAAAAAAGGCTGCGGCAGATCTCGACGTAGCGGAGCGGCTGTTTTTGGAGCAGCGTAAAGAGCACCGCCGCCGGACCGCAAAACGGCTGACCGCCTTGATTGACCTGAAAGGGATCTTGTACACGTGCTCGCATGTCAGCAGCGATCGTCGCTTTGTCCAAAAATGCCCACGCACCGGGAGCGCTGGATTGCTCAAACGCGTCGATCGCTGCCATCGCTGCCTCAACCTTAGCTGGATCGGGAGTATACGTACCCGTTAAAACCGCTCTAGTAATCACTGCTTACGCCCTCTTACGCTTGCAACAGTTGTGACTAACAACACTACCCTCATGTTCTATTCCCTATTCTCTCCTCCCGCTGAACGTTGGCTATGCCTATCAAACTATGCGTAGCAAAAAACAAAGGCTTCAGCTTTTTGAGACGCTGCGATCGTACTCTCAGCCTTACCCAGATAATTTTTGATGAGATCATATTAGTCTGGTAAAGTAGTAAAACTTATGGCTGGGATCATTCATACGACATCACTCACAGTCGCTGAGCCTTTCCGGTTCTCAGAACCAACGCTTACTGGATTGTGCTGGTTAAGCAGTACCTGGTTAAGTCTGCAACATTTGCTTTTATAATCGCCTCAGTAGCGTTGGTCACTGTCCGTGCTTGCGATTTATCCTGGTAGCTTTGATCCCATCACTTTGGGGCATCTCGACATTATTGAGCGAGGCTGTAAGCTCTTTGATCAGGTGATCGTAGCGGTCTTACGCAACCCAAACAAAACGCCACTGTTTACAGTGCCAGAGCGAATCGAACAAATCCGTCGCTCCACGCCTCATCTGTCTAATCTCGAAGTCGATAGCTTTGATGGGTTAACGATTAACTATGCCAAGATGCGACGTGCAACTGCTCTACTTCGAGGTTTACGAGTTCTCTCTGACTTTGAGATGGAGCTGCAAATGGCTCATACTAATAAAACACTCTCGGCTCAGATTGAAACCGTTTTTTTGGCAACGTCGAATGAGTACAGTTTTCTCAGCAGCAGCCTAGTAAAGGAAATCGCCAGATTTGGCGGTGCGATCGATCATCTTGTTCCAAAACATGTCGCCGTAGATATTTACCAATGCTTCGCCAAGATTCCTCCAGCATCAGCCCAGACCACGGACTTAGCGCCAACGCAGGAGCTTCCCAGAACGGCACCCTTCATGGAGGGTCTCCCCGATCGGGAAGTGTAGACATTCAGCGGGAATTAAATCGGCTGGAGGAAATCATTCTCGATAGCCCGCGTGTGCCCATGACACGCTGGACATGGGTCGATGAAGAGCAATTATTAGAGCAGCTTGATCTGGTGCGGTTGAGTCTGCCTGAGGCGTTTCATGAAGCGGACGCGATCGCCCGCCAAAAAGATGAGCTGTTTCTCCAAGCGGAACAATACGCTCAAGAAGTCGTTGAAAATGCCGAGCGCCGAGCGGCACAAATTCTCAACGAAATGGGCATTTTGCGCCAGGCAGAGATCGAGGCGCAGCAAATGAGACAGCAGGTGCAGCAAGAGTGTGAAGCGGCTGAGGCACAGACGATCGCCGAAATTGAACGGATGCGTCGTCAGGCTCAGCAGGATTTAGAAGAGATGCAGCGGTTAGCGATCGCAGAATGTGAGGAAATTCAGGCAGGCGCAGACGAATATGCCGACCGGGTACTGCAAGAAATGGAGCGACAGCTCAGCGAAATGATGCGTGTGGTACGTAACGGGCGACAACAACTTCAACCGGAAGCACCGCCTCGTGTCAGAGAGGCAAATACCAGTAGTACGCAGACGCGATCGCCAGGGGCAAAAGGCGATCGCGCGAAGACATAAGTGATCCTGTATGCGCTGCTTAGCTTGCCCGTTTCGCTTGCCAAACCGCACCCAATGCGGCTCCTAGCCCTGCAACCAAACCTACACTCATCCCTTCGATCGTTCGGGTGACGGGGCTTTTTGTTAAGCACTGGGCAGATGGCGCTGCCTCTTGCAAACAACTTTTGCTGTCTGCCCAGCTTGCAGTACCGCCTAAAATGACTCCAGCAGCACTACACGCCAGAATTAAAGTGAAAACAGAGCGGTTCTTTTTTCTACCCATAGATGGATGCCAAACGCTGCATAAATGGTCGATTAAATCTCCACTTAATGTACCCATTCATCCTGTAAAGTCAACAGTCTTTGCACAATCTTGCTCCAAACAAAAAGCCTTTGTAAGCAAAACTAGAACTGTCATGGCTGATGCCGCGATCGCACAGATCCATCATTTCCTCAAAGTGTCTGACTCCATCGCCACCGCAGGGCAACCAACCGAGATGCAGTTTGCTGCGATCGCTGAGGCGGGCTATCGTGTGGTGATCAATCTCGCGCTGCCAAGCTCGACCAACGCTCTACCACATGAGCAGGTGTTAGTCGAAGCGCAGGATATGACGTACATTCACATCCCGGTTGTTTGGGAAGAGCCAACACTGGCGGATGTGCAGCAGTTTTTTAGCGTTATGCAGGCATACGCAGGAACGCCCGTTTTTGTTCACTGTGCCCTGAATATGAGAGTTTCAGCGTTTATATATCTTTATCGACGGTTATACGAAGGGGTTGATGAAGCGGCAGCGACGCAAACGTTGCATCAGCTTTGGGTACCGAACGATCGCTGGCAGGCGTTCATAGCGCAGGTCGTGCAGTACTATCAACAGCACTAGCTTTTTCCAACCATCCCTTAGACTCATGGATACTTTTTTACCAATCGCCTATGTTCAGGATCAATTTATGCCCTTTACAGAGGCAAAAATTTCGATCGCAACTCACGCTTTGCACTATGGTACGGGAGCGATTGGTGGCTTGCGAGGCATTCCTGACCCCCATAACGCCAACCAGATTTTGCTCTTTCGGCTGGAGCGCCATTGCGATCGCCTGAGCCAAAGCGCTCGTTTTCTCCATTACGAGTTGCCCAGCAGCGCGATTAAGCAAGTGATTGTTGAATTCATCCAAAAAAATCGTCCGACACGTCCGTTCTATATTCGTCCCCTTGTCTACACGTCTGGACTTGGCATTGCGCCCAGGCTGCACCAGGTGGAAAAAAGTCTTCTGGTCTACGGCTTGGCAATGGATGACTATTTGTCGCCGACGGGTGTGAGCTGTCGCATTAGCTCCTGGCAGCGGCAGTCAGACAACAGTATGCCGTTGCGCGGCAAAATTACAGCCGCATATATTGCCTCTGCCCTCGCCAAAACTGAAGCGGCGGAGTCAGGCTTTGATGAAGCCATTATGCTCAACGCGCAGGGAAAGGTCAGCGAAGCCTCCGGGATGAATATTTTCATCGTTCGCAACGGGCAACTGATTACACCTGGGTTTGATCAAGACATTTTGGAAGGCATTACCCGTGATAGTGTGCTGACGCTGGCAAAGGATCTGGGCATTCCCACGATCGAGCGTCCAGTCGATAAATCTGAACTCTACATTGCTGATGAAGTGTTTCTCACAGGAACAGCGGCGAAAGTGGCACCTGTAAAGCGCGTCGAGAATTATACGCTGCCGAGCGATCGCCCGCTTACCGAACGCTTACGAACCATGCTGATTGCCATTACCGAAAAGCGCGATCCGCAGTATCAAGATTGGGTCGATACGATCGCGTTTGACTAACAGCAACGATCACTGGATTAAGTGATAAAGTCTCTCTGGAGCCAGGTCTGACTGCGTAATGGCGGTCACGTCACTAGGGGCTGTCACCAATTACAACGACCCATGACTTGCAGCAAGGGTTCCAGCCCCTAGCCTGGTATGTTGGGGCGGGCGCGATTATGCTGATACCGCAAGGTTTTGAAGCTAATTGATGATGCGCCCTAAAGCTGCGATCGCTCACGTAAAGGATATCAACATGACTCAATGGAACTGGATGCGGCAGCATACGCTCAAGGCGGGCATTGCACTTGTGACGGTTATTTTGACTGTTGTGCTATTCGGGCTACACAGCGCCACTAAGGCTCAAACGAGCAATACACAACTGTTGTGGTATGGGCAGTCTGCCTTTAAGCTGACAACCCCATCCGGCAAGGTGCTGCTGATTGACCCCTGGCTTGAAAACCCGCTCAACCCCAATGGCAAAGCTGATCTAGCAAACCTGAAGCAGGTTGACCTGATCCTTGTTACCCACGGTCACTTTGATCATCTTGGCAATGCAGTAGAAATTGGTCAGAAAACGAACGCAAAGCTTGTCAGCACGTTTGACCTGGGACAAGCGATCGTTGCTTCCAGCGGTTATCCCAAAAATCTAGTCACGGTTGAGACACAGGGCAACTTTGGGGGCGAACTCACCTTGCTCAATGGTGAAGTGAAGGTTGCGTTCATTCCAGCCATCCACAGTTCTTCGGTCGCGTCTGACGGTAGCCCTGCCACATTCGCAGGCAATCCTGGGGGTTTTTTGATTAGCGTTAAGAATGGTCCTGTCATCTATCACACAGGCGATACCGATCTGTTCTCAGATATGGCGCTTATTCCTCGATTTAGGAAAGTAAGCTTAATGCTTGCCTGCATTGGCGATCAGTTTACGATGGGTCCCCAACGGGCTGCCGAGGCGGTCAAGCTAGTTAATCCAACAACGGTCATACCGATGCACTATGGCGTTTTCAACCTGCCAGGAACCCCGCAGGCATTCTCTCAAGCATTGCAGCAACAGGGTGTTAAAAGCCAGTTTCGCACGATGAAAGTGGGTGAAGTACTGAAGCTCTAAAGAAAGGAATACCCTCTTTGGCGCGGCTCTGTCTAAACGGGATCATGCCCTTTGGCGACCTTTTCGTTATGAGAAGGCTAGTCAAAGGGCGCTGTAATCGATGCCACACCTTGATTCATCTACTCGAAACGGGGCGGTGATTGACGCGATCGACCGATAAAGCAGTTAGTAACGCGCTCCCCGCTTGTGTAGTGAAGCAAGAAGTTGGGGGCGAACCTGCTTTGCCCACAAATCAAAATTAAACTCGGTGGTGTTGCTGCCAATCGATTCAGCAGCCTTGTTTTGTTCGTTTTCAGCTTTACTTTTCATACGATTCCTGATCCACGCTGTAAGTACTTTGAAGCAAAACTCGGTCCGACTATGTCTGTCTCAGGGCATAATCTGTAGCATAAGATGCAGCTAACGCAAGCGATCGATGCTGTTGACGCATAGCAAAGGTGCTGACAGGCACTGTTAGCTCCACGGATGAAGCTGTCACCCACGATCGACTCTTTGCTACAGTTATGCCCGAGCAATATTCTGTACTATTGCATACAGAATGATTTTAAAGGCTTGCCCTTAAAGCAGTAGTTAAGCTTTCGTGAATGTTCGATAAATATAGGATGCCCAGAGTTGCTCGATTGATCTCAGGTCTAACAATCAGTTGCTTGCCTCACTCTGAAGGCTCTGGACGAAGCATCTGAGGCTGCATCTAAAGTTATGAGGTTGGTTTGAGCGCTTGCTTGATTTGCTCGATCGCCCGCTGAGCCAACTGCTCTGGCGTTTCCTCTGCTTGATAGCTGACGCGCACATCTGCCTGAGCATAAAGCGGCTGTCGTTCCTCTAAAAGTGCCTGAAGCTTAGCGGCTGGATTGGTGTCTTGTAGCAAGGGGCGCGTGTCGTCTGTTTGTAGACGCGCCTGAAGTTGCCCAACCGGAACATCAAGCCACACAACAATGCCATGACGCAGATAGCCCCAGTTCTCACGCTTGAGGACAATACCACCACCTGTGGCGATCGCTAACCGTGTGTAGGGTGCCAGTTCAGCTAAAACCTGGCTTTCTAGCTGGCGAAACTCTGCCTCACCTGACTGGGCAAAAAGCTCACGAATCGATAGTCCCGTTACCTGCTCAATGACGGCATCAGTATCAAAAAAACGGTAGTTCAGTGCCGTTGCCAGGAGTTGTCCTACCGTTGTTTTGCCTGACCCCATCATGCCGATCAAGTAGAGGTTGGTACCTTTTAAGAAATCATTCACGCGTTAATGCTCATACCACGTTGCTGTCGCCAGAATACCGCGATCGCGCTATCCCTAGCACCGTTCACGTTAGCGTCTCACGCTTACCGAACTGGCAAAGCAGTTGGGCTAATTCTTTAAACCCCTCTCCGGCGGCTGCGCTCGTCACGTAAGCAGGTTGATGCGCCAGGCGATCGCGGTAATCCAGCACATTCGCCACACCCACCGAGAGCGGAAATCGATTGGCATCAAACAAGCTCTCATCGTTAGGGCTGTCGCCAACTGTGATCACGTGTTCGGCTGCGTAGTCAGGAAAGTATTGCTGCAAAACGGTGAGTAGACCAGTCGCCTTGTCCTGCGATCGCAATTTGATGTGGCATTGCACCGTACTGTAAGTAAAGCCCCACGAGTAACTTTGGCAAAGGCGATCGAGACGCTCAAGCTCAGCGATTGTCAGTCCCTGTACATCAAATGTCCAATCTGTCAGTCGAAAACGGTTGTCGCTGGACTCTTGCAGTGCCGGAAAAGTAGTACGCAGACGTTGAAACATTGCAGCCAGGTGTTGACGATGCTGTGTGATGTCTGAAAGCGGGACGAGTAGCGCTTCTGAAAGGGTCTCTCCAGCACAAAGCAAGCCGCCATTTTCAGCGATCGCGCCCCAAACGGGCAAATAATGAGCCAACCCGCTGACCCAACCTGCCGATCGTCCCGTTACAATGAGCACCTGAATCCCTACTGCTGCCAGTTGCTCAAACGCTTGTAGCAGCGCGGGTGTGAATTTTCCATCTGTTGTTAACGTCCCGTCCATATCCGTTGCTACCAGCCGCACAGATGTAAGATCAACGGTAGAAAAGGCTTGTGATAACGGTAGGAATGGCATCGCTGGTGAAGAATGAAGCATGGGAAACGTTTTGAGTTTTGAGTTGGAACCGTTGTTCGCTGTTAGTTGTAGTTGCGAGAAGGAGCTAGAAGACAAGGGAGAATCAACTTAAAACTCCCCCTGCTCTCTCCTCTCTCCTCTCTCCTCACCCCTCTCTCCATCATGGGACAACTCACCCCTGACCAGCGCCATAGTCTGTATACTCAGGAAGCCGCGCGAGCAGGTATCCACAAAGCCATCCTCGCTGCCCTTTATCAGGTACAAACCAAGCCAGTCTTGACTGATGGCGAGACAGGCTTGGGTATTGCTCCTGCAAATCAAATGACCTTAGAACAGGTGGATACTTTTTCTGCACAGGTACAGTACGCCGCTAGCACAGTGCGTAGTCTCACGAATAGCCTCATCGCTGACGGCTGGAACAGTGCAGAACTGTGGCATATCGACCAGGGGCGCTACACCGATCGGTTGATCGAGGCGATCGCCGCAGGCTACACTGCACCCATCAGCGATCCGGCGGCGGCGCTCTTAGAAGCTTGCGATCAAGTGGCACTACTTCAGGCGTATAGCGATGACTTAAGGACTGACGCTCAAGCAACTCAGCTACCTGTTACGTTTGCTAATTTCGATGCAGCACTGCTTGCTTTTTTAAAACCCCTGCCTCATTGCTATTTCAGCCTGCCACACCAGCGCGGTGCATTATTAGAACTGGTTCGCCTGTGGCATCAACTGGATAGTCGTGAGGCTGCGATCGCTGCGCTAGGCGTTGAGCACCCTGCCGCGATCGAAGAGGCTGAACTGGATACCGCTTTACGTCGCTTTCTGCCGCTCCTTGCTCCAACCTATGCTGGCTATCCTCACCAGCGAGAAGCATTACTGCGCCTGACTCAACTTTGGCAGCAGTTGGATTCGCGGGAGGCTGCGATCGCCGCGCTTGCTCAGCCTCTTTTGCCCTCGCTCAATTTCAACAGCATTGATGCAGCGTTGATGGCGATCGTCCAGCGCCTGCCCCCAACGTATGAAGGCAAAGGCGACCAGCGCAATGCACTGGTTGAAACCGTTCGCCTCTGGCACCAGCTAGAGAGCCGCAGTGCAACCCTGCTTGCTTTGGGCATCAACCCCGATCTGTTTACCACCGCAACGCCCGATCAAACTGCCATCACTCATGCGGCTGCTCAGCTTGACCAGTCACTGCTGGACTTTGTTCGCTACCTGCCTGTCTCATACAAGGGCACTGACATACAGCGTGATGCCCTGCTACGGTTGACTCAGCTTTGGCGATCGCTGGCTACACCCGAACAAGCCCTTCAGTCGCTTCTCAGCGATCTGCGGCAGATGGCAACAGCGCGACGGGACACACCCGAAGCTCCGCCAAAACCATCACCGCTCCTTCCGTCCACTCGCCCCGATCGCTGGACTCCTAACACGCTACAGCTTTATGCTCCTATCATCGCCAACGGCAGCTTTATTTGGGCAGAAGCAACCAGTGGGGGGCTACAGATGCCGCCCAATCAGGCAGTAGTCGATGCGATCGTCCATCTTGCCCAACTGATACAGCAAGCACGCGATCGACTTAGCCGTCCGTTTCATGTCACAAGCTGGTACGTGATTGCCGATGGTAATGCTCAAATCCCAGGCATTTTGTCTCGTCGTCACCTGCTGGGTGATGCACTGACTTTCTACTGCGAAGGACTTACAGGTGCTCAGCTCTACTGGTTTTTAGACCCTTGGTGGACAGGCGGTTTAGGGTACTCTGCTCACGCGCCCTGTCTCTGCTATGTTGATGGTCGCGGCGATCGAGCACGATGGCAAGTATGAGCTTACTTTAGTTCCTAATCTACAGGCGTAATGCAAATTGCAACTAAGTTGCCTTCATCTCTTTCTTGTAAATGTCGCTTCTACATCGGTTCAGCTATCATGCCGAACGTCTCTTAACGCAAAAGTCAGGGTCGATTGTTCGATCGACCCTGACTTCTTTAAAGACGTTTTGCAGAGAGGTCTGAGCTTTTGGCTCTCTTTAGCGCGGCGATCGTCCACGCAACGATCGCCTCGTTGAGTCAAGACCTTGCCTAGCCAATGTAGTTTGCTTCTGCTTCTAGCAGACGAATGAGTGCTTCATCGCCTTTTGCTCTGGCGGTTTCCAGGCGGCGCTGCAAGTTTTTTTGCATGTTTACGCGATGCGTTTGAGACGCTTGTGTTGCGCTTTCCTGACGGTTTCTGTTCATGTTAGACATTAGTTAAAAGTGAGATGTGGTACTAAATCCTAAGCGTAATTCTAACACTCACAAAGCTAAACGGTAGCTTACGATACGGAATTTAACGATATGCGATCGCGTCTCTAACCTGGCATGCCTTGCTTTGCGTTAATTGACAACACACGCTCTACGGGTTGGGCAGCTTACTTCTGTATTGAAAGAAAAAATTAGAAACTCCCAACGCTGCGTCCGGAGAGTCGCTGGATGGATGTGAAATCGAACTACTGATAGAGATAAAACAGCCTTGGTTAAGGCATTGTGTAATTAAGGCGTTGATTCGACAGGCTGTCGTTAGCGCAATCCGGTGCATTGAGCGATCCTTAAACGTGTTAGATAAACCATACGTGGTGGCGAACGATGCGAACTCCCCGTGCAACCGTTCAAAAGGTCGATATGTCTGCTGCAATGACGGCTCAACCCATTACCCTCTATCTGGGATGGGAAATCTTCTTGAGCCGCGTCTTCAGAGAGCGCGTTGATAAAGGCTTGTGGCTTCACTGGTATCACCCTGCGGATCGAAACCGTGAGTGTGCCCTCCGCTACGGTCATTTTATTGCACCGAACCAAACTCTGGAAGAAGCGCTGCACGCTGTCTATCAGTCAATCGAGGCGATCGTTGAACTAGAATCAATGGAGCACGTTCGATCGTTTGCTTCATCCAGCGATCGCCGGGTGCCTGAATGGAACGCCCCTAGCTGGGAAATGGTGCCAATTAACGCGTAGGCGACGTATGGCGCAGCATCGGCTTCTCACCCTCCTCAGCGATTTTGGCTTGAGCGATAGCTATGTGGGCATCATGAAAGGGGCGATCGCGCAGGTAAATGTAGCGCTGACTGTCATCGATTTAACCCACCAAATTCCACCGCAAAATATTGCGTTCGCTCGGTTTGCGCTCATGACTGCCTATCCTTACTTTCCAGTCGGTACTGTGCATGTCGCGGTGGTTGATCCGGGTGTCGGTAGCACTCGACGCGCGATCGCTCTTGCGGTTGGCGAAGATGCCGCTCATCCTACAGGCTTTCTCGTTGGACCAGACAATGGACTTTTCAGTGGTGTCATCAATGCTCATCCTGTCATTGCAGCGGTTGAGCTGACTGAGCCTTTGTACTGGCGCACACCCAAGCCAAGCGCCACTTTTCATGGACGCGACATCTTTGCACCCGTGGGTGCCCATCTTGCGAGTAGAGTACCGCTAGACCAGTTAGGCACGAGCATTGCACCCGAAACGTTGGTGTTGCTCGACGTGCCCCAATGTAGTCAGCCTGAAACGTGGAGCGATGTTGAGCGATCGCAGTTTGTAACAGAGTTCGATGGTGTAAGCATTCCTCACGGTGACAAGATAGTGGGCTATGTGCAGGCGATCGACCACTTTGGCAATTTGATTACAACGATTTCAGGTGCTCAGGTGCGGGGTAAGCGCTGGTGGCTGTTGAGCAATGGCACCCTATTTGCAGGTAGAGAAACGTACAGTAACAGCACGCCTGGAGACTTACTGGCGCTCGTTGGGAGTCACGGTTGGGTTGAAATTGCCGTCAATGGCGGCAGCGCTCAGGCTAAACTCAATTTAGGTTGGCATGATCCGGTATGTGTAGTGGTGAGTAGTCGGTAGTCGATGGTTGGAGCAAACTTACAGTCAAAACTCTTCACGCTATGACGCAACTATTAGAGCCAGAAATTTACCAGGGACAGTTTGGAGACTTCACGATTACGCCCGACGATCGCCGGGGAGTCGTCATTTATCGTGCTGGCTTAATGGCAGCCGCGCTCTGTTTTGCGATCGGGGTTGGGTTAGTGCTGGGGCAACCAGAGAATCCCGTGATTTTGCCTTGGCTGACGCTGCTGTATACAGGGTTTTGTTTAGCGCTTGGTGTCAGCTTGCTGATGATTCACATCTACATGGTGACGTTACATCGGGCATTGCAAGCATTTTGGGTGATTGGGGGTGTCTCCGCCTTTGCGATCGGTCATTTTTACCCCGAACCGTTTGCGCTTACGGTCTACAATCAACCGCTGAGTATTCTTGGCATTGGCTTTACTTTTGCTGCTTTAACGGGCATTTTCTTCAAAGAAGCAGTTTGCTTTAATCGGCTAGAAGCAAAACTGCTCACTCCATTAGTGCCGTTGCTGTTGTTGGGGCATCTCGTCGTTTGGCTACCGTTAGCATTAGAACAGGGGATACTAGCGCTCTGGGCAGCGCTGTTCCTGGTGTTTGCCGTGCGTAAGGTCATTCAACCATTGCCGCCAGATATTGGTGATAAGAGCGTGTTTGCCTATCTGAAGCAGCAACGGCTCACCAAAGTAGATGCGTCGTGATGTCATGCTTCGCAATCAAGGTGCGCGAGAAAGGGAGCGATCGCCCATGAAGCCCAACGATAAGCCAGAAGCAACGCGGTTGAAATGGATGAAGCCTATCGCCTGGGTTGCGATTCCGCTTGTGGGAGTGCTGTCACTTCTGGGTATTGCCGTGAGTCGTCAACAGGCACAGCTTGCGACTCAAGCACCGAGTCCATCCAGCACTGTTGCTCTTACACCAACAACAGAAATCACACCCTCTCCATCAGCGACTCCTAGCAAAGCGCCACAGACAACCCAAAAGCCGACCGCTAAGCCGTCTCTCCAACCGATCGATCCCGCTGCTTTGACTGAACAGCAGAAAGCTCTCAATCGACAAGCAAAAGCGGCTTTTGGAGCCTTGGGATCGTCGGTCGATGCTCTGATTGAAATGCATGTTGCGATCGCTGAAGGACAGCCCTCTGTCAGCGTTGGTGCACCAACGGGTGCCCTCCTACTGAATCAGAAAGGGCAAATACTACATCAACTGCCGCCTGGCAGCGTTTATAGCGCTCAGCCTGATGGTCAATCGATTCGCTTCGGTGAATGGCAGCTACCCGAAGCGGTTTGGTTGGAAATCCCTCCTGGTAGCGTGTTTCAATTGGGCAATCGTACCTACCGTGGACGGCTTCTGCTGGTTGCAACTGACGGTAAGCTTTGGGGTGTCAACCACATCAATATGCGACAGTACCTTTACAGTGTGGTCGCCAGTGAAGTGTCCCCCAGTTGGAAAATGGAGGCACTCAAGGCACAGGCAGTTGCCGCTCGCTCCTATGCCTTGACCTACTATTTCAAGCCTGTTAGCCCACTCTTTCATATGGGTGCAACAGAGTACTATCAGGTCTACAGCGGTACCGATCGCGAAGCGGCTACAACCAGTCAGGCGGTTGATGCTACAGCAGGCGAGTTCGTTAGCTACCGTGGCGGCATTGTTGAATCGCTTTATGCTGCATCTGATGACATTGTGGCTGAGGCATTTCAGGGGAAGGGCATGAGTCAATTAGGGGCACTGGCACTAGCTGAGCAAGGCTACTCTTATAAGCAAATTTTGAGCAACTATTACCCTAAGACAGGCGTAGCGCGGATTGAAGAGGATAAGGATTAGTGGGGAGTGGGGAGTCGGGAGTCGGGAGTGGGGAGTAGGACTGCTGACCGCAAGCTTCGTCTAACAACTAACAACTAGCAACTAGCAACTCTTTCCGCCTTCCTGCTTCCCAAAAGTGCTTCGGCTCTTGCTTGTACATACTACAGATTCTGTTAACAGTATCAACGCCTACAAACATCCTACAAGTGGTAGGATCACCCTTGACTAACAGATGTCACCTGGAGTCAGGAGCAGCACTATGCCACTTACGCTATCAGCGGAGAAAACAAAGCATCAGCCTACGGTCAAGCTGGGGCGGGTTCTGGTTGTTGAAGACGAAGGGCTAATCTCGGAGACGATCGCGCTAGCGTTAACGGATGAAGGCTACGAGGTGATTACGGCTGAAGATGGTCGTGTGGCGCTGGATTTGATTCACCAGCTTAAAGAACTGGAGTCTAGCGGGAACTCAAGTACGGCTCTGGCACTACCGCATCAATTGCGCGGTCGATCGATCGACCTGATCATCCTGGATTTGATGTTGCCGTATATCAATGGACTTGATCTCTGTCGTCTGATTCGTCGAGAGGGCATCAGTGTACCGATCCTAATGTTGAGCGCTAAGGGTAGCGAGACCGATCGCGTGGTTGGGTTAGAGGTGGGCGCAGATGATTACCTCACCAAACCGTTTGGTATCCGTGAACTGGTGGCGCGCTGTCGTGCTCTTCTGCGCCGTCACCATCAGTTTCAAGTACAGCCCGAGCAGCCGTCCTTGAAGTATCAAGACATTGCCCTTTACCCTCAAGAGTGCCGCATTACAGTGCGCGGTGCAGCAGTTAATTTCTCGCCCAAAGAGTTCAAGATCTTAGAGCTGTTTATGAGCTATCCCCGGCGGGTTTGGTCACGAGAGCAGTTGCTAGAGCGCATTTGGGGTCCCGATTTTATTGGTGATAGCAAGACAGTCGATGTGCATATCCGCTGGCTGCGTGAAAAGCTTGAAATTGACCCCAGCAGCCCAACGTATCTGGTGACAGTCCGTGGGTTTGGCTATCGGTTTGGTTGATGTGTGTGAGTCGTCAGCAGGCAGTCTAGAATAGCGTTACATTCTACCTGTGCTCGGTTATGGCTACGCTATCTGGTCGAGCGGAGGGCTAAACGCTGAACGTGGCAATTCTGTGGTTTCTCTTAGGGCTGGCGATCGGGCTTAGTTTGTTGCGTTGGCATCACGTTCAGCTAACTCACAAGCTTAAACGTCTGACTCATGCCCTTCAGCCAGATACTTCACCCTGGTCATTTTCTTCAACGTCGCAGCTGATGCGAGCGATCACAGCACATTTAACAGACTGTGAAACGCTAACCGCCGATCGAGAAACCTGGCGGCATCTTTGTCACGCTGCTCCGATCGGGGTGCTGCAAGTGGACGAGGAAAACCAACTGCTTTGGTGCAACGATCAAGCAGGGCAACTGCTTAGCATTCAGCCACCTCATGCGGCAAATCGTCGCCTGTTGCTAGAGCTGGTTCGCTCCTACGAACTGGATCAACTGATTGAGCAGACGCGGATTCTGCAAAAGCCCTGCCAGAGTGATTGGACGTTTCATCCTGTCTGTGCTGATCCGTCTCAGCTATCGCGTCAGTTGTCTCGCCCACTGCGGGCGCACAGCATTTTGCTGGCAGATGGTTGCGTGGGCGTGTTTTTAGAAAGCCGTCAGGAAACCGTTCTGCTGGCGCAACAGCGCGATCGCTGGATTTCTGATGTTGCCCATGAACTCAAAACGCCGTTAACCTCGGTCCGTCTCGTGGCTGAGACGCTACAAATGCGGTTGGAACCACCCTTGCGCGACTGGATCGATCGCCTCCTTAACGAAACAATCCGTTTGAGCAGTTTAGTGCAAGATCTACTGGATTTAAGCCAGCTAGAAGCAAACCCCAATCCTAACCTGAAGCTTCAAACGGTTGATCTGACGAAGTTGATTCAATCCACCTGGTTTAGTCTGGAGCTGTTAGCACGCAAAAAGCAGCTTCAGCTTGACTATGTGGGTCCTGAGCGCCTGCTCATGCAGCTTGATGAGTCACGGATGCATCGCGTTCTGCTGAATTTGCTCGATAATGCCATCAAGTACAGCCCTCCCCAGCAGGCAATTCGAGTGCATGTGAGCATCGTTGCCAATCGCAGTCAGGCGCAGGATCAGCTAGTGCAAGTGGAGATCATTGATACAGGGCTGGGCTTTCCGACTGAGGCATTACCCTACGTGTTCGATCGCTTTTACCGCGCCGATCCATCCCGCAGCCGTAGTAATATCGGTCTAGAAGCATCGAGAGTTCACTCGATCGGTAAACGGGCGACGACTGCGAGTAATGCCTTTGCTGATGATGCTCAGCCTGTTAGTGGTACTCAAGCAGTGCCAAGTAGTGGGAGTGGGCTAGGGCTAGCGATCGTCCGTCAAATCGTAGAGGCACATCAGGGTTGGGTGCAGGCAAGCAATCATCCTGAAACTCAAGGCGGTTGGCTACAAGTTTTTTTACCGTGGCAGCCTGATGATGTCGCTGCGACCTGACTGAACGATCGACTTGAACGCTCTCAGACTGCTTCAATTCAGCGATCGCTCCACAATCATGCAACCAAGACCGCCGCGATTTGCGATACTAGAGCTTGGTTCTGTGACGCACGCAAACATGTTTATTATCGATATCACGCTCAAGAATACGCCCCTTTCCCTCTCGGTACAGCGCAAATCGGAAGAAGATGCTGAAGCGATCTATCAAAAAATCTTGCAGGTGCTTCGTTCTGGCAGCAACGAACTGCTAGAACTGTCGTGTGAGAAGCAGCCTGGGAAAAAAATTGGCATCCTTGGCACCGAAATTTCAGCGGTGCAAATTTCTGACAAATCTGGCACTGCGGCAGCATCCGGTCGTCCCCCTGGTTTCTTTGCACTGGCTGAGTGAATGCTTCAGCATCGTCAATCGCCAACGTTCTGATGATGAGCTAAGCGTAGCGATCGCTGCAACAGTTAATCATTTTAGGAGGATAGCAACATCGAAACCGCGATCGCCGCGCCTGCTATTCAAGTTCAGGATTTAAGTTTTCGCTGGTACAAGGGCGAGACGGTTCTGGACTCGTGTAGCTTAGAGGTGCCTCAAGGTGAGTTTTGGATGCTTTTGGGCACCAACGGTAGCGGTAAGTCAACGCTATTGAAGCTGCTGGCAAAACTTTTGCATCCTCAGTCAGGTTCTATCCAGATCAGCCCACATACTGGCTTCGTTTTTCAGAATCCAGATCACCAGCTTGTCATGCCGACCGTTGGTGCCGATGTTGCGTTTGGGCTAGTTGCAGAAAAGTTGACGTATGCTCAAACCCGGCAACGGGTAGCCGAAGCGCTGGAAGCAGTGAATTTGCTGCCACTCCTCCGACGACCAATCTACGCTCTGAGCGGTGGGCAAAAGCAGCGAGTGGCGATCGCAGGTGCGATCGCCCGTCATTGCGACGTTTTACTGCTAGACGAACCTACGGCACTCCTCGATCCTGACAGCCAGCTTGATCTGGTGGCACAGGTACAGCGTCTCGTCAAAAGTCGTGGCTTAACGGCTCTTTGGGTGACGCATCGCCTCAATGAACTGGACTATTGTGATGGCGCTTTTTTATTGGAGCAGGGCAAAGTGGTCGATCGGGGTAATCCCCAACGGTTGAAGCAACGCCTGATGCAAGTTGCTGTTTAACGAGCAGGGCATGACACATAACGTCTCTACAGTCAAAAAATTACAGCGCCTGAATCCACTCTTTCACCTCATACTCTGTCCAAACGCCGTTTTGCCAATACGGATCAGACTCAATCAGTTGGCGTACAGTGGCTTCATTTTCAGCCTCGTAAATGCCAAACACTTTGGTCAGGTCTTTGGTCGGACCGATCGTCACCAGCACCCCAGATGCTTTCTGTTTTGCCAGACCATTGAGATGTGCCTGACGGTAAGGAGCGCGTTTTTCCAGTACATCATCGCAATAAGTGCCCCAGAGGACGTATTTTGTCATGGCTTTGAGTAGGTTTGAATGAGTGAAAGAAACCGGGTTTCTAGATGATGTTTTGGATGTTCAACAGCGTTGTCTGGTGGAGAAACCCGGTTTCTGTGTCGATCTAGCTTCTGAGGTCAACGCGGAATTTATCAACTAGCGCTTCTCGCACTTGCTGGTGGACGGGTTCGATGTCGTCATCCTTGAGCGTGCGATCGCCCGCTCTGTACAACAGCCGAAAGGCAAGACTGCGCTGTCCAGCAGGCACGTTCTCGCCGCGATATTCATCGAACAAATCGATAGACTCTAACAGCGTTCCGCCTGCTTTGGTAATCACGCGCTCAATTTCGGCGACCGATACCTGGCTGGAAACAAAAAAGGCAATGTCACGATCGGAGGGTGGATAGGTTGAGAATGCCTGGAAGATCGGTACGCGCGCTTCGTCATGATCGAGGTGATCGAGCAGCACATCCAGATCTAGCTCAAACACGTAGACTTCATCGGGTAGACCGCGTTCCTGACGCAGTTGCGGATGCAGTTGTCCAAAGGTGCCCAGACGATCGCCACGCATCCAGAGGGAGGCGGTGCGACCAGGATGGAGACGCTCGTCGCGGCGATCGGGCTGATACTCAACGGCTAACCCTAGACGCTGAAACACACTTTCCAACAAACCCTTTGCCCCAAACCAGGTAAGCGGCTGTTCATGCCCAGACCGTACCCATTTACCGCGCGTGACATCGCCACCTAAAATGCCTGCAAGCGAATCGGCTTCGCTTAAACCGTCTTCCTCTGACCAGAAGATACGACCGATTTCAAACGCGTTCAACGAGCCGTTGCCTTGCTCTAGATTGTACTGAAACGCGTCAATCAAGCCAGAAACCAGGTTGGTTCGCAAGGCAGAATATTCGGCAAACAACGGGTTTGAGAGGACAATTTGCCGCGTTTCTCCTGGTTTACCGAGCGTATAGTGCGTTACCTCTGTTAGCCCGATCGCGCGTAGTGTCTGCCGCAAATGACGACTAAGCGCTTGTTCGACTGAAAGATAACCCGCTTCAGTTTTGTCGGGTAGCGTATCGCAAAAATTGTTGTATCCATAGAGGCGAGCAATTTCCTCAATGAGATCAATTTCGCGCTCTAGGTCACGATAGCGGTAAGGCGGTACGGTGACAGTCCAGACGCGATCGTCCGTTACGGGTGAAAGATTGCAGCCCAGAGCGGTTAGAGTCCGCTCCACATCCTGCGGTTGCAATTCACTCAGCTCTTCGCCGACGGTCACGGGTCCCAACACCTGGTTGACCCGATCGAGCCGCAGTTCAATCGATCGCGTAGACGACTGGCTACGGGCATCCGCCACCGATTGAGCTACCACTACACCACCTGCGAGTGCACCAATTAGCTCGATCGCTCGACGACAGGCAATCTCTAGCTCTGCCTGATTCACCCCTCGCTCATAGCGTGCCGATGCCTCGGTTCGCATACCCTGCGATCGAGCAGAGCGACGAATCGCAGCCGTATCAAACAATGCCGCTTCCAGCATCAAACTCTGAGTACCCGCATGGACTTCGGTTGCCTCGCCACCCATCACTCCTGCCAGTGCCACAGGCTGTTTGCCCGCCGTGATTAGCAAGGTTTGTTCGTGCAGATTGCGCGTCTGCCCATCCAGGGTTGTGAGCGTTTCGCCTACCTCTGCAAAACGGACACCAACCTGAAGGGTGGGGAGTCGGGAGTCGGGAGTCGGGAGTCGAGAAGAAGCTCCTGCCTTCTGCTCTCTGCCTTCTGCTTCCTGGCTGACCGCTGACGGCTGACCGCTGATTGCTACTAACCGATCGCGATCGAACCCATGTAGCGGCTGCCCCCACTCCAGTAGAATGTAGTTCGTAATATCTACCACATTGTTAATTGGGCGCGTTCCGGCTGCCTGTAACCGTTGCTGGAGCCATTGAGGTGAGGGCGCGATCGTGACCTGCTCAATTACGGTTCCAATATACGTCGGGCAAGCCTGCGGTTCTGAGATTTTTAGCGTCAGGGCATCAGTGGTTATAGGGGGAGCGATCGCTGCCGCTTGAGGAAGCTTCAAAGTCGCACCCGTTAACGCTGCCACCTCACGCGCAATCCCTACCATACTGAGGGCATCCGCTCGGTTGGCAGTTGAAGTCAAATCGAGAATGACATCATCCAGCCCTAGTAGCGGACGTACATCACTACCAACCGCTAAGCCATCTTCTTCAAAGCTGTGGATGCCGTCTGCCTCTTTCACCAAGCCAAGCTCTGCAAGTGAACAAATCATGCCTTCAGAGGCGACTCCACGTAACTTGGCAGGCTTAATTTTAAGACCGTCGCCAACCTTCGGCAGAAAGGTACCCAGCGTTGCGACTGGCACAAAGAGTCCGGCTTTGACGTTGGACGCACCACACACGATCGTCGAAAGGTCTGCGGCACCAATATCAACCTGACAGACACTCAGCCGATCGGCGTTGGGATGAGGCTGGCGATCGACGACCTTACCCACAACCACTCCGTCTGCCCACGTTTGTCGATCTTCAATCTCCTCCACCTCAAACCCTGCCATCGTCAGCATCTCTGCCAACGCCTCTGGACTCATCGTGATATCAACCAGTTCTCTCAACCAGTTCAAAGAAATACGCATGACCTGCCTGCTAACCTTTTCTACGCACGATCATTCTACCGTTCTACCCGTCATTCGCTGTTACACCGCCCTCATCCCCTCATTCAACCAAATTCCCAGCAGCACTTTCCAAAATCCTTTTGGCAATAGAGAATTAAGAGGGGCGAAATTAATCGCTAAACGTTCGGAATCCTTCTCAACCTCAAGTAATTACTTATAGGATTGACTACAAGCCTGTTGTGCATCTTCAGCTTTTGGGCACCTTGAAAGAAGGGTGTATCTTGAAGAGACAGCAAAGTCCGTAGATGTAACGACAATGGTGATAGCTTTACGTACAGGCAGAAGAACTTTAGCAACTCTTCAAGGGATCTCCCGCATGAACGACACTCCTGTTTGCTGTTCCTGCACAGATAATGAAACTAGGGTAGCAATATCCCAGTAGGCAACGTCAGAGCGAGTGATGCTAAATGAGCTACTGCTTAAATCCGAGCTGTCCTAACCCCGAAGACTCTGCCCCTGCTGACATTTGTCCAGCCTGTGGTAACAACATCCTGCTGAATAATCGCTATCGGGTGATACAGGCACTAGGTCAGGGTGGCTTTGGCGCGACCTTTTTGGCGATCGACGAATCACTACCCGGTCAGCCGAACTGTGTGATCAAGCAGCTTCGTCCAAGTGCAACGGCACCGCATGTGTTGCAAATGGCAAGAGAACTGTTTGAGCGAGAGGCGCGTACACTCGGTCAGATTGGCAATCATCCCCAGGTACCACGTTTATTAGACTATTTTGAAGCAAATCAAGAATTTTATTTAGTCCAAGAATACGTCAGTGGCTTCACCTTACAACAGATTGTGAAACGTGACGGTCCGCTGATTGAACAAGAAGTAAAACGCTTTTTAAGCGAAGTTTTACCCGTCTTAGAATACATTCACAAAAACCGAGTCATTCATCGAGACATTAAGCCTGCCAACATGATCCGCCGTGCTCAGGATGGCAAGCTTGTACTGATTGACTTTGGTGCCGTCAAATATCAGCATCAGCCAAACTCTACGAATTCTGAACAGACCGCATTTACGTCCTATGCGATCGGCACACCCGGCTTTGCACCTCCTGAGCAAATGGCAATGCGTCCCGTGCCTGCCAGCGATATTTATGCATTGGGCGTTACCTGTATTTATTTGCTGACTGGAAAATCACCGAAGGATCTGGATTACGATCCGTCAACGGGTGAGTTGCTCTGGCAAAAACACGTCCATATCAACGAACATTTCATTAGCGTTTTGAAAAAGATGCTCGAAGTGTCTGTGCGGCATCGCTATCAATCCGCTGATGACATCTTTAGAGCACTCGATCTGGAACCCTACCTGGATAGCCTCGCGAATAGTATGCTCGCCCAACCTGGCAGCGCCTCACGCAAACCAGGAGACTACCGCTCCGGTCCTGACTCCACAGGCACACCATCCTCTCCTCATGCCCGTGCAGCCGCTGCCATTCGCGCGCGACAAATTAAATCCGATGCAACCAGCCTCCAATCTGGTCCTGCTCGTAGCCGTGTGTTTGACTCTAGAGCCTTCGTCAGTACATCCCTCAAGAGCAAAGATTCAACTGGGCGAGGCAAAGATGCCAACGGTGAGAAGAGTAAAGCCTCGACTCGTTTGGATGCAGATGGTTTGCAAAGCTATTACTCTAAAGGTCGGCGTGACTTTGCTTCTTATGACTTAAACTCTCTTAGCCTGCCGAAAGCTAATCTCTCTGGTGCCACCTTTCATCAAGCAAACTTGAGCAAGATTAATCTGCAAGGTGCAAATTTGTTTAATGCCGATTTTGGTCGGGCAAACTTAAATCGGGCAAACTTGCGCGATGCCACCATGGTCAAGGCATACCTGAATAATGCTGATTTAGAAGGTGCCGATCTACGTGGTGCTGATCTTTCTCAGGCATACTTGCTGAATGCCAACCTGCGGGGTGCAAACCTTTGCGGAGCGAATTTGACAGGCGCAAAGCTGACAGAAGACCAGCTTGCGATGGCACGCACTAACTGGATGACCGTCCGCCCTAGCGGTAAACGGGGCATGTGGTAGGTAAGAATTTGACTGAGCGCCGAAAAAACTGACGTGTGGAGTCAGAAGCCAGAATGCAGCAGTTATAGCGGTCGCCACCAAAGTTAGGACATTGAAATTAAAGGGGTGTGGGGGCTTCGCCCCTGCACCCCGCCCTAACCCATATGACTACGGTTATAGATTCGTCTGCACGAGAGGCTTTGAGTATCCAGGACGCATCTTAAAATCGATCGGAAAGTAAGAAACTGTAGGACTTGTGCCAACCTCGGAGGTTTTAACCAAGACTCAAGCAGCGGCACTCATGTAGTCGCTTAAACCTCCGAGGTCTCAGTCAAAATGCTTAAGTCCTGTGGGTTTCTGGAGAGCGTTGCCTCTTGAGACAATGCTTTTTCGCCGAGAATCCAGGTTTACGCCGTTTCTTAGCCTTGTACGGCGCGGGTCGTTTTGAACGTCACGTTAGAGCCTTCTTGAGTTTGTTCCAACACAAGCATGGGCGTTGGTTTCGCTTTTTGATCCCAGCGCATGTTGGCAATACGCCCCTGGATAGTGGGCTGCCAACTGTCATGTTCGCTGGTAGGGTTGAGGAAGGTCTCCATGCAGTCAATAATTTGACCGATCGTGACTGAAGTCGGTTGGGTTGGCAATTTGAGAATTTTGATCTCAATGCGAAACAACACGCGCTTGGTGCCTTTGGGCAGATCGCCTGGTTCGTATTCCACGTCAAAGATTTCGTCGATTTGCCGTCCGGTGCTGGCGATGCCAATTTCACCCTGATTTGCCTGACTGGGACGAAGGGCGATCGAAATTTTATCTTTAACCTTGACTTTAATTTGATTAAGAATAGCAAAGTGGAAGACTTCTTCATCCATCCGCATTCTCAGATAGTCGAGATTAAACTCTCGCGAGTGAATGAGATCGGGGTTTTTCTCCATTTTGCCGATGGTGCCGACCGCAAACTTCAGCTTTTTCTGGAGCTCCCGATTCTTCAACGCTTCAAACCTGACCTGCTTGGCAAGCTTATCCATTGCCAGCTTAGACAGGATTCCCAGAATCACCAGCAGCAGCAGCAAGCCACCAGAAGTCAGCATCCATACCTGGTTAGGGTTAGCGTCTGGAGCTTTGGCAGGCTCTGTGGTGACGGTTTTTGGTTTTGTCGTTTTGCCAGGTGTTTGAGCCAACCAGGGTTCTATAACAAGCATGGGGGTTGACATGGCAGTGGGAAATTGAGAACTTAAATGCTACCTATAGCGTTCCCTAAATAAAGCGTTCGATAGCATTAGCCTAGCTTAATTTGCGGATGCAAGCCGTTAACTAGCTTGTAGTAAAACTAGTGCTTTTTAGATCGGCTTTCTGCGGAGCAAGTATCGGTCTTATAGCAGTCGCCGTAGAGCTTCGGACAGTGAAAGCAAAGGAGACAAAGGGGTTTCGCCTCACCATCCCGTCCTAACGCGTATGGCTGTCGTAGTGACAACACACAAGTTAAACTTTTCAACCATTTTCTTGGTCTTTTGGGACAAATTGAGTTGGAATGTACTGAGATGAGCTTGAGTGGAGTTGATGCTGCGCTGCTTTTGGTTCTCCTGAAAACGGCAGATACATCTTGCTGAAGTTGTGTTGCTGGTGCAGAAACTCGCTCAGCGATGGCTAAGGTAAATTAGCGCTGTACGGTGCTTGGAACTACTAGCGAAGGGATATGCATGAAGCATCAGGTTGCGCTGATTGGGGCTGTTTTAACAGTCGCATTGTTGTTTGTTACTGCTCATAGTCTGGCGCAGCAGTCGTTACAAGTGAGGGTCGATCGCTGGCTCCAAGTGAGACAGGTGACGAATGACGTAACATTTGCCCACGATTCTACCCGTCGTGCTGCGCGGGTTGGCGATCGATTACAAGCAACTGGCGACAGTATCACGACAGGTAAAAAGTCCAGTGCCATGCTCTTTGTCGATATTGGCGTTGGTGTGATTGAAGTGGCAGAACAAACAACCCTGCGTATTCGGACGCTGGACGTTGCGCCTGATAATGGTCGGATCACTCGTTTAGAGGTGCCCACAGGCAATGTCCGTCTTCGAGTGCGCCGCTTTACCCACAAGGGGTCAGAGCTTGAGATTCAAACACCAGTGGGTTTAAGTGGGGTGCGCGGCACGATGTTTGGGTTAGCAGTGCAGCCAAATGGTAAGACAGGACTGGTGGTGAGTCAGGGCGTTGTTAAAAGTAGCGCCCAAGGGCAAGCTGCCGACGTGGTAGAAGGCTTTCAGAACTTTACGCTACCTGGAGAAGCACCCTCTACACCAGTCAAGTGGTCAAATGACACCAGCTTACAATATGAGTTTGAGAAGGTTATTGAGAAGAGCATCCGAAGAGTAAGGCTTTTAGGTCGAGTTGATCCGGTCAATCTGGTGACGGTTGATGGCAGCCCTCAAGTGACCGATCGCAACGGAAGGTTCAAAACTGACTTGCGGCTAGTGCCGTCTTATCTGAAAATTCAGGTAGTCATTACGACACCGCTAGGGAAAACAAAGACCTATGCATTGGCGCTTCAGTAGGTATGGCTGGCGGTTACTTCCGGGTAGTTTGACGACCCTCATTTTTGCTATTCTACTTTTGCTTGGAGCACTACAACCACTAGAGCAACTGGTTTACAGCCTTTTATTTGAAACTAGAAGAGAGCAGGCATGGGACGATCGCCTGGTGCTAATTGCCATTGACGATGCCAGTATCAAACAGCTTGGTCGGTTTCCCTGGTCACGTACTCAATACGTAAAATTACTAGATATATTGTCAAAAAAAGAAGCCGCGACACCGAGTGTCATAGTTTTCGATTTAATCTGGTCTGAGCCTAGTGCGGATGATGCGAAACTTGCCGAGGCGATCGCGCGATCGGGTCGCGTGGTATTGGCGCAAGCACGCGATCAAACCGGGCTGCCGCTGCTCCCAGTGCCCGTTTTGCAAGATGCAGCGATTGCTATGGGGCATATCTTTGTTCGATCAGATCCAGATGGGCTGATCCGTCGCGTTCACCTGTACGATAACGGCACACCGACCTTAGGCTTGGCGGCTGTAGAAGCCTATACGTTGGTACATGCGCCGGTGTCCTTACCCACCTTCTTACCGGACAAAGAGCAACTACTGTGGCTCAACTGGGCAGGACGCGCCCGACGCTTACAGCAGTATTCCTTTAGCGACGTGGTGCAAGGGTCTGTGCCAGCCCAAGCGCTGCAGGACAAAATTGTGGTGGTGGGCTTAACTGCTGCTGGCATCGACCCGTTGATTACACCGTTCGATCGCAACCCACCTGTTAACGGCGTACACCTTAATGCGGCTGTCATCAACAATTTGTTACAGCAAAATGCGCTGCAACCAGCTTCATTTGCATGGTCATGGCTCATCCTGTGCTTAGCGGGTCCCGGTTTAAGTCTGCTGCTGAGCGATCGCAGGGAGTCGCAGCAGGTTCTCATGATGGTGTGCCTCTGCGTTGGTTGGGGTGTGGTCAGTTTCTTGCTCTTCAAAGGCGGCTACTGGATACCCGTCATCTTGCCAGTAGGGTTGTGCAAATTAACGACGATCGCTGTGATCATCAACGATCGCATGCGGCTGTCGGCTTCCCTCCAGGATCAGGTGCAGCAACTTTGGCAACAGCATCAGCACAATCTCATCCTGCGTCCGCCTCACCTGAATGCATACGAAGACGCTAAACCGTGCCAGAAAGCGGGCTTGCTACAGAGCGTAACGCGTATGAGCACGCTGGCAGAACAGTTTGCTCGCTCCCAATCGGCACAGACCACGATCGCCCGCAGTCTGCCGATCGGTCTGTTAGCCGCCGATTTAGATGGCTGGGTGTGGTTCTGCAATCCAGCGGCGACAGAGTGGTTGCAGGTCAACGTGAGCCACAATTTGAGCGCGTATCTGATCCCAGAGTGGATCAGTGAAGACCAGTGGCAGTCTGATTTACAGGCACTTGAACAGCAACGCGCTGTGGCATCCAGAGAATGTCAGCAGGGCGATCGCTGGTTTGAATTGCACCTGGAACCACTGACCTACCAACCAGAAGCGGCGGGTAGCATCGACAGCCACCATCAACCGGATGGTTTTCTCATGCTCTTAGAAGACATCACGCCCAAAAAGCAAATCGAAGTTGCCCTGGCGCAACAGGTGCAAGAACTGCAACGCGTGGCTCAGCTTAAAGATGATTTTCTCAGTACGGTTTCGCATGAACTGCGATCGCCTATGGCAAATATCAAAATGGCGATCGAGCTACTCAAAATCTCCCGCTCCGAAGCCGCTTCCGCGCAGTACCTGAAAATCTTGCAGACCGAATGCGCTCGTGAAACGAATCTCATCAATGACCTGCTCGACTTGCAGCGTCTGGAAGCTGGTGCCCAAACCTATCATCCCGAAACCATCAACCTCAACGATTGGCTACCACCGATCATTCAAGCATTCTCAGAACGGGCTGAGACTCAACATCAGAGCCTGTCTGTAGAACTGGCACAGCACGTACCCGTACTCGTTTCTGATCAGCCTAGCTTGGAGCGCATTGTGGTCGAGCTAGTCAACAACGCCTGTAAATACACGCCGCCTGCTGGCGAAATTAAAGTAGCCGTCAACTGGACAGCCCAGCATATTGAACTCGTCGTTGACAATTCCGGCACAGAAATTCCAGCAGCAGAGTTGCCTCGCATTTTTGAAAAGTTCTACCGCATCCCTCAGTCTGACCCGTGGAAACGGGGGGGCACCGGATTAGGCTTAGCGCTCGTCAGCAAATTGGTTGACTACTTGGGCGGCAAAATCTCAGTCAATAGCGGTTCCGGGCACACCACTTTTACGGTGCAGTTACCGCTTGTTTACCAGAGTCCAGTGGAGTGAGTGGGGCGTGGGGAGTACTAAATCTTTCCATTGGTCAATTTGGTCAGCAGTGCGTTTCGGGTAAAGTGCATCTAGAAGCTTGCGCTCTGGGTACAGTCCGGTACAGAGAGGCTTTGAAGTCCAGGCTTTAATCATACAATTCGAGTGACTCAGTTCTAAGCAGAGGTTCGATCGATGGATGCAGAGACGCAACAGGATATTCAGCCCGTGCCGCCGTTTCATGAAACGAATGACGAAACGCCTGCGATCGGTGGTGGTCCGTCGGTTATTCAGTACTGGGCTACGCATACCCTATCGCCAGAAGGTCCCAAGCTCTGGGAAACGTTGCTGCATCATAGTGCCTGCCTCTCCTGCTCCTGGGGTACTGGTGGGCAAAAAGGAGGTTTTACCAACGAAGAGGGTGAAAAGCTTCAGCGTTGTATGAAAAGCGTCGAGGCGATTTCGTCGGAACTCAAGCCTGCGATCGCCCCGCAATTCTTTGAAAAGCACAGCATCAGTGAACTGCAAACGCTGACATCAATGGAAGCCGATCGGCTTGGACGATGGAGCTTTCCGGTCATTCTGCGGGCTGGTACGTCGCATTACGAACGCCTTTCATGGGACGAGGTTTACGCGATCGCTGAAACTGCCTTCCGCAAAGCACCAGAGCGAGTGGCATCCTACAGCTCCGGGCGATCGTCTAACGAAGCGGCGTATTTATTGCAACTGATGATTCGGGCGATGGGGTCAAATAACCTCGCAGACTGTTCTGATCTTTGCCACGCCCCTTCTACTACCGGGCTGAAGCAGATGTTTGGCACCAACACGTCAATGGTCAGCCTGGAAAATTTGAAGAAGGCAGATTGTGTCGTGCTGGCAGGCGCGAACTCTTCCTATAACCATCCGCGCTTGATGAATGAGTTGATTAAACTGCGCGAAAAGGGTGCCAAAATCATCGTCATCAACCCCATGATGGAAGTCGGGCTAGTCAAATTTGGTTCACCTGCCTTCCCAACCAGTCTGATTCAAGGTGCCGAAATTTCCTCTCTCTATCTGCAACCGATTCCAGGTAGCGATGTAGCGCTGTTTACGGGCATTCAAAAGTCTCTGCTTGAGCAAGGCTTAGTCAAAGAAGACTATCTGAAAGCGCATACTGAAGGGTGGGAAGCGGTGGTAGACCAGGCGCGATCGACATCGTGGGACACTATCACCGAAACCTGCGGCGTATCGCAACCAGAGATCGAAGCTGCTGCCAAAATCATTGGCACGTCAGAACGAGTGGTCTTCGGTTGGGCAATGGGCATCACACAGCATGTGAATGGGGTTGACAACGTCTTCAGCATTGCAAACACGGCTCTCATGACGGGAAATGCTGGGAAAGAAGGGGCAGGCACTATGCCCGTGCGAGGACATTCCAACGTCCAGGGCTTCGGGTCAATGGGCGTGACTGTCAAGCTGAGAAAGGAAATTCAGCAAGCGCTCGAAAAACTGTTGGGACGACCGCTCAGTAAGGTGCAGGGCTATCATACCCGCGATCTAATCGAAGCGGCGGATGCAGGTAAGGTCGATACATTACTCTGTCTGGGCGGCAATCTGTACGCAGCGAACCCAGATTCAACGCAAGCAAAACGGGCGATCGGCAACATTGAAACTGTCATCTATGTCGCTACAAAGCCAAATCTGGGACATTTCAGTGGATTGGCAAAGCACAACACGATCGTCATTCCTGTACTGAACCGTTTTGAGAATCCTCATAAAACAACGGTAGAATCGGGCAACAACTTTGTGCGTCTGAACGATACAGGCAAAACCCATCTCAAGGATGCCGACCTCGTTTCGGAGGTGGAGTTTCTCACGACGATCGCCCATCGCATTCTAGGAGACGATCCGGTAGACTGGCGCAAACTACAGGACACCAAATACGTCCGTCAACTGATCGCTCAAACGATTCCAGGCTACGAGAAGATTGGGGCGATCGACGACACGAACGAAGAGTTTACGATCGGTGGACGCATCTTTACCGAACCGACGTTTGCCACGCCATCGGGAAAAGCCTCCATGTTCGTCACGCCTCTGCCTAAGCTCACGTTGCCTCAACCCCAAGACCTTGGCGTACCAGCATCAACGCCCGGAGTTGCGTTAGCACTCATGACCGGACGCAGCTACTCACAGCACAACACAGTAGTCTACAAAATTGGCGACCACTACCGAGGGATGCCGCACCGCAACTGCATTCTCATGAATCGGGTGGATGCTGAAGGTGTAGGGCTACAGGCACATCAGCGCGTTACGGTGCAGGGCGATGCGGGCAAGCTAGAAAACGTGGAGGTCATCTACGGTGCGGTGCGTCCGGGTGCAGCAGTGATGTTTTACCCGGAAGTAAATGTGATCTTCAAGGCACGAATCGAAACACGATCGGGCACACCCGCTTACAAGCGCGTCCCTGTTTTCGTTTATGCCGACAGCGCGGTTGCTTGAGTGAGAGGGAGAACCATTGGTAAATGGTTGCGATCGCTGAATTTCGCCTCTGTCAATCAAGCGATCGACTTACTGAGTTAATGAAGCCAATTTACCAGAGTTGCACTACGGTGCGGTTGTTTTCACAGGCGGGATGGCGTAATTGGCAGGACTGATCCGACTCCTGCCTGCCTGTTCGGCATACGCCTGCGAATGCAGCTTTTGAATTGCGTCTGTCCATTGACCAATTTTGTCTTGTGCTTCTTGATAGAGTACGCTGCCAAAGCTGACGTTACTTGCTTCCGCGATCGCCGCTTGCAGAGACGACATATCCCCTTTGTTGGCTAACTGAATGGCGCGAGTCAGGTAAGGACGGTCTTCAAGTTCTTGCGCTTGATGAGTCCAGCGATCAACTAAGCGCTGTGCCTCCTCGTATTGAGGTGTGCCGTAAAGCACCATTCCAGCGGCATCGGTGGCAGCACGAAGACCGTCGGCAGTGCCAGCACCCGCCAGTTTCCGGGCGCGGTTGAGATTAGCAGTTGCTTCTCGTTCCTGATCTTTTTGCCAGTTTGACATGATGTCTGGCTGAGCCGTAAACCGTGCTTGCGATGCTTTTTGGCTCTCGCGTTCGGCTTTTGCCTGGGCTGCTTTTCCTTCTTTCGCTTCCTGAATTTTCTGGACTAATTCCTGATAGCGATCGCTGTCCCAGTGTCGATTGCCCAGTTGCCGCAGTTCTCTCGCTTTCTCAAAGGCTTGATCCCATTGGTCACGCTCAGCCGCTGCCGCTGCGTCACTGTAAATCGACTGTGCCCTATCCCACGCTGACTGCCAGACTTCGATGCGCTCATCGGCAGTTTTGTACATTGCTGTTGTAGCTGGAATGCGCCGAGCGGTTCCGATCGCCTCCTCCAGGTTGCCGCCTTGAAAGGAGTTTTCAGCCAATTCCAGCAGTTTTTGGGACGCTTGTTCCACCAGGCGATCGCTCTGTGCTGCCAGGGGATGATCTGAGGGTACCAGACGCGCCATGCGGATAGCTTCTGAGAGGCTATCGATCGTTTGCTGACTCGCACTCGCTTGAGCACAATACAGCGACGCTGCCACAGAGTCATCGGCTTGCGCTTCGCCTTCTACCAGCGACAGGCAACCAGAGAGCTGCTGAAACCGTAGCGAATTTACAGCCCACACTCCCACCCCAATCGGTAGCGCCAGCAACAGCACGATCCCAACTAACCGGAAGTACAGTCCTTTCTTCATCTTCTGGAGGTTACACTATTTCATCGGCGGTTGGCTAGAACCAGCCTGCACTCATTACTCTCAATCAGTTCAGCATTCGCTGGCAGACATCGGTTTGCCCGCAAGCTTCCCGATTTAATCAGTCTCTCGAAGATTCTAGTCAGACCTATAGAGTGCGGGGTGGATGCATACCCTTAACGGCAAGTATACAAGAGGCAGCACCTAAGCCCAATGAGGGATATGGCTGACGCTACAAAACAAGAGAGCGGACTATGCTTAGTCCGCTCTCCCACAACCAGATGCTGCCAAAACTGTCGCCTAGTCACCGCCTCCAAGAGCAGTACTTGAATGTCCCTGTACGCTTGAAGCAGCGATCGAGCGCTCATGCTTGCTCAAGCCAATCGTAGATTTGATCTAACTGCTCAAGGGTCACCAAGCCATACTGCCAAAGAATCATAGGCAACGGTCCAGGATCGTGCTCTCGGTGGCGGAGGGCGATCGCCATTGAAGCCGCCGAAATTGCCAGGTCTTCCTGGAGAAACCGAATGAAACGAGAGTAAGTTGTCGGTGCCGTCATTGTGCGCCTCCTGACTAAGACACTATTGTGAATTGAGGAACAGTCTGCTGAGAAGGCTGTCAACCAGTCTTTAATCTGTCTACATGTTTTTTGGTTGACTATGTAGTTTGCGTCAGATGGGAAGCGATCAGGAACTGTTTGTGCTCTACTGCGTTTCGTTATATGCCTTACTAATGCCTACTTAAGCAGGCTTGGTAGCAACAGGCATCTGCGAATTTACAGAGTTTCTGCGTACCGCTACAATCTGTTTCAGCTTTTTCACTTACCGCAGAATGAATTGCTAAACCAGTAGTCGTGCCAGCTCTCAAGGCGATTAGATTCAGTGCAGTTGATTTAGTGCTTTACCGCTTTCATACCGCATCGGTGCCAACAGTTTAAATGCCTTCAGCAGTCGGCTCATTTTTGCTCACACCAGCCCGACACACCACTAAAGTCTCACTGTAGCCCCATCGCTGCTCGAAAACCGAACGTTTAGCTAAGCGGCTGAGCGCAATCCTTAGCTGGTAAGAATAGCGAGAGCGTTCAAAGCCCAACTCTATCCGCCGAAAGATGATCGTATCCCGACGCTGGAAAAAACGAAGAGCGTTAGAAGATATGTAAATTTAAGAACAAATGTACCATCAAACTACCGCTTTTGCAGCGTGATCCGATCGCCTTGTTTTAGACCTAATTCGAGCGATCGTCCAGCACGCAGCTCAATGACTTGATCAACTAGCGCATTAGGACCGTATGTGGGGCATGGGTCAGCCTTGCAAGGCGGAACATTGCTAGAGATTGCCTGCACTTTGCCCTTCAACAGAAAAACCATATCCAACGGAATCAGGGTGTTTTTCATCCAGAAAGCAACCCGACGGGGTGGCTCAAACGAAAACACCATACCCCGATCGTCTGCCAGTTCTGTGCGGTTCATGAGTCCGATTGCCTGTTGCTCCATCGTGCTTGCCACTTCGAGCTGGATAATCTGGTTAGCAACCGTGATTTGAGCCGAGAGTGGCAGCGTTTGACCAGGATTATTGGCTTGCATGGTCGCGGATGGGCTGGTAACTGAGGATTCTGAGGCGGGAGATGCCCCAGAGTGAGAAGACGCTGCCGGGATGGATGAGGAGCAACCAAGCAGTAGCCCGACCAGCAAAAGCCCTGTTAAACGTCTTACAGGAGACCATCGCAATGATTTGCTTGGGCGATCGCTACCTTGTTTCATGGTTTAACTTCACGTGCTGTTTTTTCGCGTGCTATTCGAGAGCCATGACTGCATCTGTAGGAACGTTACCTGCATATCTCTACAGACCGCCACACCTTTTCCCTAGTCTCTAGAAGTGACAGTTGAGTTCCCATCTTGAAGGCTCACGCCTCTCGCATGACATAGCCGACACCGCGAACCGTTTGGATCAGGCGCTTTTCACCTTCATCCTCAATTTTTAAGCGCAAGTAGCGAACGTAAACTTCGATCACGTTTGACTCGCCAACAAAATCATAGCCCCACACGTTTTCCAAAATTTGCTCGCGTGTTAGGACTTCGCGGGGATGCTCCATGAGATATTTGAGGAGCTCAAATTCTTTCATTGTCAGGTCGATCGCCCGTCCATTTCGTAGCGCACGACGAGTGGTCAGATCCAACATCAAATCGCCGAAGCGCAACCGTTCACTGGTTGGATTATCGGGTTGCAGGTATAGGCGCACCAGTCTGAGAAATTCTTCTGTCCGATACGGCTTGAGGAAGTAATCATCCGCACCAGACTCCAGGCAAGCGACGCGATCGTCTACACCATCGCGCGCCATCATCAGCAAAACGGGTGTGCGACTGCCCAACGAACGCAGGCGGTTGCAAAACCACAGACCCGATTCGCCAGACAACATGCGATCGACCACAATCAGCGATGGTTGTAGCTCTGTTGCTTGACGCAGCCCACCGATCGCATCCGGTGCCATCACGATGTCGTAACCAGATTCCTTTAAGTCAAGGCTGACGTGGTTAGCCAGTGCTTCATCGGTTTCAACCAGCAGCACGCAGGGGGTTGAGTCAGGCAGAACGCTATTCATACGCAGTTGGGGAACGATGGCAATCACACGATAGCCGAGTTTGCAAGAATGTCACTAGGAATAAATGCTTAGTGACTATCCCCTCTGTTGTAACACGTCTCAGCAAGATTTTCGTTCAGGGTAACTCTACCGATGTCGGTTTGGCAACGTGCGGCAGCCCCCAGCCAAGCTTTTCGCGCAGAAGATGAAAAAACTCTGGCGATCGCAGCCGAATAAACCGGGCATGATATTGCGATCGCTCAATCCGCACCCGATCTTCTGGAAGCGCGTAGCAGCCGCCGTTACCATCCACCACCATCACCATTCGATTGGGTGTAGCGGGGAAAATGGTGACCGTTTCAGTATCGGCAAAGACGAGTGCCCGTGATGCCAGCGAATGAGGGCAGATGGGTACCAACTGGAGGACAGGCACACCGGGTGTAACGACTGGACCACCTGCCGAAAGCGAGTAAGCCGTCGAGCCTGTAGGTGTTGAAACGATCAGTCCATCGGCTGCAATATCGACCGGAGCATGATGACCAATTTTGACCTCAAAGTGGCACATGCTGGTCAATGGCTCTCGGTGGATGACCATTTCATTCAGGCAAAGTGCCTCCCACAGCATTTCCTCCTCACGAAGCACCTGCACCCGGAGCATTGCCCGTTCTTCAATTTCGTACTCGTTCGCTAGAATGCCCTCAAGTGCCAGTGGCAGTTGGTTTAGATAGGTCTCCGTGAGAAAGCCCATGTGTCCTGTGTTCACGGTGAGCAGAGGAATGTTGTAAGGGGCGACTTGCCGGAAGGCAGACAAAACGGTGCCATCGCCGCCCAGGACGATCGCAAACGTCATGTCGCGATCGAACCCCGGTGGATTCAGGTAGTCGATCGGCATATGGCAAACCGGACCTTGTGGGTCGGAGTAGCCCAGAATGCCGCCAGAACCCGTCGCCAGAAAAACTTGCCAGCCACACGCGACTAGCTTGTCTTTCACTTCTTCGGCAGTCCGACAAGCCACGGGCTTAATGTCGTTGTAAATAATGCCAGCTTTGGGCACGACGAAGGCTCGGCTGAGGGGCAATGGGGTATTAGGGACTATACCATTTTGAGCAGGCTACCTGGATACTCTAAAATCTAGGGTAAGTTCGCTGCTTGTCGTTCTTTTTCTTCCCTTTTGATTTTTCGTAGTCAAGCTCCTTCAGCTTTTTGAGAATGCGGCTGAAGTAATCTTGCAGATAAGCCTCTAGGGTCGTCGTCTCGCTTGCATCAAGCTGGAATACACTGTAAACCTCATCCATTGGTGCGGTCAGGGGTTTACCCGCAGATACCACTTCGGCAAAGGCAAGGCGATCGGAGATATTCCATGTCCACTGAAAGAAGCGTGTGATGCGTCGTACTGTTCGCATGAGACCGATCGGCATCCGCGTAATCTTCGCCTCCCGACCGGATAGCCGCTCACACAAGCGAATGATTTCATACGCGCCCCAGGCACGCGACCCAACAACTGGAAACGTTTTATTCTCTGTCTCTGGCACTTTCAGCGCCTGAATGGCGAATTTAGCTACATCCTGCGTATCCATATAAGCCGTTGGCGACGTATCGCCCATAACCCAAACCGCCTGTCCTTCGAGCACTGGAATGGCGTATTGCCCAATCAACCCCTGCAAAAAGCCGCAAGGACGAAGAATGGTATAGTTCAGCCCCGACTCTACCAGAAAGAGTTCGGCACAGCGCTTGACTTCCATTAACGGCACTTCAGGATATTTTTCGGCATCCAGAATCGAAAAGAAAACGAAGCGTTTGACGTTTGCTGCTTTCGCTGCCTGAATCAGATTGACGTTGCCTTCCCAGTCAACCTGCTTAACGTTAAGTGAATCGGTTGCTCGTGTTGTTGCGGCATCGATGACAGCGTCAATACCGTCTAGTGCTGGCTGCAACGTTTCTGGTACGCACAGGTCACCAGTGACTAGCTCTGCTCCCCATTCCTTTAAAAAGCCTGCTTTTTTGACGCTGCGGACTAAACAGCGAACCTTGTAGCCCTCATCCAAGGTGCGACGGGTTATCTGTCTTCCTAACGTGCCAGTGGCACCCACAATTAATAGGTTCATGAGGGAGTAGTAGCTAATTCTTAACTTTTTATAAGATTTTATCAGAAATTGCTCATCGATCGAACTGCCATCAGCGGAGCGAGTCGCATGGGACAATTGCCTGACTTGGTTGACTTTAACCTACTTAATGGCAGTCTTACAACGTCGATCGCGCGTAGTGCGTTACTGAGAGGCTGAAATGAAAGTTGGCAAGAGTGTTGATCTTCGTAAGCAATTGCTGGTACGAGGGTGGGCATCAAGGGCGAAGATACCGCTTGCTTCTGCCTAATCGCCGATCGCTCCCAATAAAACTGTCTATTCCAGGTGAACCTGCCTTATGATTTAGGGGCTTGAGACTCGCTTGCGGTTTTTTAACCCATTGAATGAGCAAATGCCCTGCTTCTATGCGCTAGAGCGTCCGTTACATGAGCATTGAGTTGTTTGTGATCAGCGCGATCGCCTCTAGAACGATCGCGGTGTACTCCTTTTCCTTAAAGTGGTTTAGCCATGCCTCACCTTGAACCCACTGCTGCAAATCAGCTTGCAACTGAATCTCCGCAGTTAATAGAGGAAGCTCTTAACTGTACCGTTCAGCATCCGGTTGACCTTGCCAATGTGCGTCAGTTGCACCGCAACCTGCTCAGCGTCGAAAAAGCGCAGCGCATGGCAGAGTTCTTTAGCCTACTGGGAGATGCAAACCGCCTCCGTATTCTGTCGGCGTTAGCAATGCAGGAGCTGTGTGTCTGTGATTTGGCAGCCGCCGTCAAAATGACCGAATCAGCGGTTTCGCATCAGCTACGCGCCTTGCGAGCGATGCGCCTGGTCAGCTACCGTAAGCAGGGTCGCAATGTGTTTTATTGTCTCAAAGATAGCCACGTCCTCAACCTTTACCGCGAGGTTGCAGAGCATCTTGATGAAGACGAATAGATAGCGAGGCAGCGTACATTGAGGGAGCGTGCGTGTTTCAATTTCTGACCAAGCTAGATTACTTACTCCGTGAAACGTTACTGGGTTTGCGCCGGGGTGGCTGGATGAATTGGGCAGCTATCAGCACTGTAACGGTGTTGCTGTTTTTGTTTGGTGTCAGCCTTCAAGCCTCGTGGCAACTGGAAGGCTTACTGAACCAGTTTGGCAGCCAGTTGGAGGTATCAGTTTATCTGGATACTGGCGTACAGGCAGAAACGCTGAAGCCGATCGTCACTGCTATACCGGGAGTTGCAGAAGCGCAGGCTGTTTCCAAAGAGGTCGCTTGGACAGCACTGGTGAAGGATTTGGGCGTGTCGGATATTAACGGTGCAACCAAGCAACTGGACGGCAACCCTCTCGTCGATCAGCTTAAGGTGAAAGCCCGATCGCCGCAGGATGTACCCACCGTTGCCCAAGTGCTCTCAAAGGTAGAGGGCGTTGACGAAGTGCAGTATGTGGATGAAGCAGTACAGCGCGTCAGTCAACTCAACCGGGGCTTAAGTTGGATTAGCCTCACGGTGACGACATTGTTAACGCTGACGGCGATCGCCGTCATCACTACGACCATTCGCCTCATCGTCATGTCGCGCAAACGCGAAATCGAAGTCATGCAGCTAGTCGGTGCAACAACTAGCTGGATCTACCTGCCATTCATCCTGCAAGGAGTAACGTTCGGGCTGGCAGGCGCTGTGCTGTCGTGGGGACTCATCAGCAGCATTCAGCACTTTCTCAATAGCCTACTCGCTCAACAGCCCGAATTCGTTCAGTTTCTGGCTAACGGAGTGCAAATCAGTCCCCTGCGGGTGATTCTTCTACCTCTGATTCTGCTGGGGTTCGGCGGTTCCGTTGGTGTGATGGGTAGCCTGTTCGCTGTGCGACGGATTGCAACTAAATGAAAGGATAAAGGATGAGGGCTAAAGGATAAAGTGTTGAGGTTATTCTGACTCCTGACAGCTACCTTTTTCTGACATCACGGCAAAGCGGAAGCAAGCTACACCTCTCACTCCTCACTATGCAATCCCAATGGCACTATCTACTACAAAATTTGGGTGAATGGCAGGGATCGTTTACACGCTTTTCGCCTGCGGGGGAGTTACGCGAAGATACGCCGACGATCGTGACGCTAGCAGGGTTGGATGACAATCAAACGATTCGTCAAACGATTCAGCGCTATGCACCGTCAACAGACGTAACTGACGCGTCTCTAGCAAGTGAGCCGATCGACGAAAAAGTCCTGGTTTACAGCTCTCTCGGTCGAGGCATCTTGTTTTTTGAGGATGGCGCATTTTCGCAAGGCTCCATGCAGTTTGCTCCCTTTTCAGAATTTGGGGCTGAGCTGGGGTTGATTGCAGGCGATCGACGCTTACGGTTAGTGCAGCTTTTTGATCCCCAGAGCCAACTTGCCCAGCTCACGCTTATTCGTGAAAAACTTGCTGGGAGTCATACTGCCGAGCGTCCGCCGTTGACGCTGAACGATCTACTAGGCGAGTGGCATGGGGAAGCCGTCACGGTGTATCCCGATTTGCGATCGCCGACCTCATACCCGACCCAATTACAAATCAGCCGTAGTGGTGCAAATCAGGTTGTACAGCAACTGACGTTTGGTGAAGGGGCTGGGACAACGGTGCGCTCGACCGCGATCGTGAACGGGTCTTGCTTAGAGTTCAATCAGGGTTCGTTGCCTGTGCAAGTGCTACTGCTGCCAGATGGCGCATCATCAACCTGCCCCGTTTATATCAAAACCGGAAACCCTTTCTTTTTAGAGGTTGGCTGGCTCCTTCAGCCTGATCAACGTCAACGGATGATTCGTAGTTACAACCAAAAGGGGGAGTGGGTCAGCCTGACTTTAGTGATTGAGCGAAAGCTGACTGGGCAAAACGAGCACAGCGGTAAAGCGTAAGCAGGACAAAAGAGTAAGAGCTTACGCGATGTACGACTTTCCTGCAATGCCTGCCAAAACTGCCCTCACCCTTAGCCCTCTCCCGATGGGAGAGGGAACCGGAACGGTCTGGAAGCCCTTCTCCTCAGGGAGAAGGGTGGGGATGAGGGCGAATTAGTTGCACATCGCGTGAGCTTGCTAAAAAATAACTGCACACTTTTGGATCAGCGATCAGCTAACGGCTACAGACCCTGCTGTTATTTCTGTACAACTTCTAATCAGTTAAGACTTATTTGACATCAAGTACCTCAGGCATTAACGTATAGCACTCCGCATGTAGAGCGTCTTTTTAAGTTTGCTGAGGCAATTGCGACAAGCAAAGGAAAAGCGTTTCTACCATGCAAGCGCGATCGGTCCGCCAAACTTCCGCATTTCGGCAAAGAATTTACCTTGTGCGCCGTGTTCTGGCAAGGTTGCTAGGTAAACAGCCGTTTCAGCACCTTCGTCTGCTGTGAACGGTGCCTCTGAGCCGCCCATATCAGTCTGCATCCAGCCAGGCGAGTACGAGTTGACTAAAATGTTGGTGCCCTGAAGCTCTTTTGCTAGGAGTACGGTGAAGCCATTCAGTCCAACTTTAGACAGTCGATACGAGGGCGCAAGGGGATAGTAGTCGCTGTCGATCGTCGTCAGAGAAGCCATTTCAGTCGAGACGTTTACAATACGCCCGTAATTCTGTGCCTGCATGAACGGTAAGAGTGCCTGCGTGATCCGAGCCACTGCTAGCACGTTCGTTGTCAGGGTTTCCAGCATGGTTTCTAGCTGCACCGTGAGCAGACTTGCTTCTTCGGGCTGCATTGTAGGGTTAACACCTGCGTTATTGACCAGAACATCGACTTTGCTATAGGTTTGCTGCACCCATTCTGTTAACTGTTGAACGCTAAAGTCGTTGGTGACATCCAAAGGGTGATAATCCACCTCGATCCCTTCTGTTGCTAGGCGTTGTTGCGCACTCAGACCGTCTTGTTCCTTGCGACTGGTCACAATGACCTGAATACCGTCTTGTTGACCTAATTTGCGAGCGATCGCGTAGCCCAATCCCTTGTGGCTGCCTGTTACCAGCGCAATTCTTTTTGGCGTATCCATCACGATTGTTCTGCTCGACTTCGCTTTAGAAGCACTGTAACAATCGTTAAGCTATTGAGCAAGATAATTATGTTTGTTGAGCGGTTAAGCCTTTAGCAGAATAGTGGTTTGCTCATTCGTCATGGCATGTCTGCACATCCTTAATGGATCGGTGAATTAAGCGACAGGGCCAAAGAAAGGCACCGCAGAGACTAACGGCTGCGATCGCGGTAAAAACTTGCCACTTTCTCTGTGGTGGATCGGCTGACTCTGAAGCGTTGGTTTCAGCCCGATCAACGGCATCAAAGGACGAGTGTGATAGCTGGCTGGCTGCATTCACACCCTCGATCGCGGCTCCAATCACATAAGCCGTCAAGGCAATGCCTAACCAGTTATTCATAGCGTTGTGCCCTTGAGCTACGGTCGGTGAAGCAAATTGTGAGGGCTAGGTTGATACTCAGTGTTAATGACTTCCCTGGTTGACAGAGTTTCTGTCGGCAGCAAGGTCACGAATGAGCGGCAGCTTGGACTGAATGTAGGTATCGAGGTTTCTAGCGTCTTGAGCATCGATCGACTGCTGCGCTCGAAACCGTTTGACGAGAAACTGCACCAGGTCAGAATCTTCAAATTGCAGCAGGGTGGTTACCTGAGTAGACTCCACCAAAGCCCAAAGCTGTCGCATCATGTTGGGAGTGACCATACATCTGAACCTCTTAAGCTTTTCTTTATAATTGCACGGTTTTCTGATTTAAGCTTGCTTCTCGACTCAAACTTCATGTGTCGATACTGATTTGAGAATGTATCAAGCATCACTTAAGACAGGTTGTGCTACTTGATCCGTATCTACTTGTTGAGCCGTGTGGACTCCCGTATCTCCTATATTCGTCCTTACAACCGCGCCTTTCAGTTGAATAGGACACAGTTTTGAGTTGGTGGCTGACCCTGATTAACTTCTTCTCACTATGCCATCCATGTCCGTTTTGTGAGCCTCTCTAAAGACTGAATCAGGTGTGCGATTCAGCACGCTGTCGTTGGTCTGCTCTTCTTTGCGTTCTGTCAAAGACCATTTAATGCGTCTCGGATACTCGGTAATGAGGTTGAGGATACTGGTCAATGAGGTTCAGACACTGGCGAATGAGTAGTAGAGGTTCATTAATGAGTATGGAATGCCCGTGAATGAGTCTTTGGTGTGGGTGAATGAGTTCTGGATAGTCGTAAATGAGTCTCCGGATGTTCATTCAAGACTCTCCCATCTTTATTAACGTGAGTTCGACGAACAGAAATTGACACAAGAAAAGCTGAGACTGGTTTTGAAGTAACGGTCTCAGCTATGGACACCATCGTATCGCGCCTCGACATCGCCCAAATCTTCTGTGAACTGGA
>JAESFZ010000148.1_pt1 | contig 57376 bp, 47 predicted proteins | sample 9269561 | NCBI WGS metagenome assembly JAESFZ01 (sample SAMN14515552, study PRJNA621657) | algae metagenome | isolation source: Tildeniella nuda ZEHNDER 1965/U140 and co-occurring heterotrophs from wet... | place: Switzerland: Stansstaad, Zurih | collected 1965-01-01
CTACACCATCGGCACCGTCCTGCTGTTCGGCGTGGTATGCATGTTCGCTTTCCCGATCATCGGCAAGGCGCTCGGCATGGGATACGTGCAGTTCGGCGCCTGGGCTGGCACCGGCATCCTCAATTCGGCCCAGGTCGCGGGTGCTGCACTCGCCTTCCAGCCGGGCGGAATTGAAACGCTGAAGGTCGCCGAGATATTCAATATTACCCGCGTGCTGTTCCTGCCAATCATCGTGCTATGGCTTGCCTTGTGGTACGTCAAGCGCGAGGTCGGCGCCCAGCAGGTCGACGTCGCCCACGTGATTGTCAGCAAATTCCCGGTGTTCGTGCTCGGCTTCATCCTGATGTTCCTGCTATCCTCCACCGGCATTTTCGCACCGGCCCGCCATTACCAGGGCGCTTATTTCGACAACAGCGACAAGGCCCTGATCAAGAAAGACCGCAGCGGCAAGGAGATCAACAATTACCTCAAGGACGCGGACATCGAAACGCTGAAGAAGGACGCCGGGAAGGTCACGCGTGATGACCAGAAGGCGGCATTGCAGCGACTGATCGAAAACAAGAAAATCCTGTCTGAGGATGACGACACCAGCGTGCGTGGCATCATCAATTCCAAGGTAATGTCGAAGGAAGGCGCAGCCGTACTGAACAAGGCCCATCGTGCTGTGCGTCACACCGCCGCCAAGATCGCCATGTTCCGTGATCTGATCGCCTGGTTCTTTACTTTCGGTCTGGTCGGGCTGGGCATGCAGATCACCATGGCATCGATCAAACAGGCTGGTGGCCAGCCGCTGGTCATAGGCAGTATCGTCGGCGTGATCAAGGCGGTTGGCTCGCTGATCGTGGTAATGCTGATGGTAAGCGAAACGGTTTAAGGAGGTCACAGACATGGCAAACGAAGATAAATTCGACCGCGGTTCGGCATTGACGATTTTCAAATCCGACCGCCACGAGGACCTCGCGGCGCTGGCGTTGTCCCTTCTTATCGCGCTGCTGGTCTATCTTTTCATCTGAACTGCGTTTCCAGGCAGAATCCCGGTGATTGCGTACGACGCATCACCGGGATTTTTTTAGCATGCTCAAAACCAAAAACATGCTGCTTGCCAGCCATGGCACCGTAGGCGCGCAGGCCGCGGAACGCCTTGCCTTCGACCTGTGCCAGCCCGACACCGTGCTGCATCATCTGATCGTGATCCCCGACCTTTGGCGCGGCATGATGGGTGACGACTGGCTGAACAACGCCTCGACCCGGGATACCTACGGCAAATATGTCGAGGCCCAGCTCGGCCGCGAAATCGAGCAGCACCGGACTCTGCTGGAGCGGGAGATCAAGGCGCGCGGAATCAGTTTCCAGACCAGGGTCGTGCTCGGCAAACCGGAACAATGCCTGATCGACTATGCCGCGGAATGCAGTGCCGATCTGGTGGTCATCGGCTCTCCCCGTCCCCGGGGATTGCCTGGCCTGCGCTCGCGCATGCCCCTGGAGAAGCTGTTGAGGGCGCTTACCGCACCGCTTCTTATTGCGCCCCATCCGCGATGAACTGCGCACGCGCACGATGAGCCTCACCACATCGGCTGTCGACGCAGCCTGGGTTGCGATCGATACGCCACTGACGCCACATACACTGGCTGACTTCTGTCAGGATCTGGAACGGCTGTATCGCATCAACCCCTATCTTGAGTTCCGCGTCTGGCGCAGCGACAAAAACGGCCAGATCCAGGCCGTTTTCCGCAACCTCAGCTCCCGGCGCGATTTCGATCTGCGACTTTGCATTGAACGCGATTCGGCGTTCGATTTTACGGTTCGATACGACCAAGGAGTCAAGCGCAGCACGCGGTTTCAGGTCGAAGCTGCTCCCGGCGGCAGCAGGCTGAGGATCACGGATGATTACACCTCCCCGGCAAGCGGAATACCGGCAGGTCCGGATGAGGCCGACAAGAGCCTGCATGCCTGGGGCGTGGCGCTGCACTCCTATCTGCAGCGCGAGAGCCGCTGGGGAAAGCTGGGTATCTGGCGCTGGTATATGCGCCATGTCTGGATACCAATGAAACCTGCGGCAAGGCGCATCACCTTCATCATTCTGGTGGTCATGCTTGCGGAAATCGTCCTGTTTGCGCTGGTGATGGCGATTTACTGGGCAGAGAATCGGGGCTGAAACCTCGGGAACTGAAACCCCGGCAATGCCTCAGGCAGCCACACTGGATGCGGGCGGCCGCGCCAAGTCCCGCTGCCCGACTGCCGGATAGGGATAGAGCATATTGAGGGCGATGCTCTGATTTGCCGATTGGACAATGCGCACATGTTCGCGCTTGAGTTCACGCGCATGGCGGCAGCCGCAGGAGTGCGCAATCATGTCGATCTCCTTGTTCATGTTGCGGCAGTAATTGGCGACCCGCAGGTATTTCTCCTCCACCACCAGGCCGCGCTGCAGGCGCTTGTTGTGCGTGGTTACGCCGGTCGGGCAGGTGTTCTGGTGGCAGCGCAGCGCCTGTATGCAGCCCAGCGCGAACATGAAACCGCGCGCGGTGTTGACGAAATCCGCGCCCACGCACAGCGCCCATGCCGCGCGCGCCGATGTCACGATCTTGCCGGCGGCCACCACGCGGATGCGGCCGCGCAGGTCCGCCTGAATCAGGGCGTCAACGACCCGCGGCAGCGCTTCGGCAATCGGCAGTGCCATGTGATCCATCAGCGTCTGGGGCGCAGCGCCGCTGCCGCCCTCGCCCCCGTCAATTGCCAGGAAATCCGGCGCGTATTCCCTGCCGCGCTTCAATATCGTTTCGCACATTTCGTTGATGAATTCCCAGCCGCCTATCGCCGTTTTGACCCCGACCGGCCGCCCGGTGAGATCGCGGATATAGGCGATCCTGTCGAGCAGTTCATCGACGTTGGCGATGTCGTGGTGGCGGTTGGGGCTGATCGAATCTTCGCCCGCGGGTATGCCGCGTATGCGCGCGATCTCCTCGGTCACCTTGCCTCCCGGCAATACCCCGCCCTTGCCGGGCTTGGCGCCCTGCGACAACTTGATCTCGAACGCTTTCACCGACTGCGCCAGTTCACGCGCCCTTTGCGGCGAGAAACTGCCATCGGAATTGCGAATGCCGTATTTGGCAGTCCCGATCTGCATGATGACGTCGCATTTGCCTTCCAGGTGGTACGGCGACAGCCCGCCTTCGCCGGTATCCATCCAGCAGCCGGCCTCGGCTGCGCCGCGTGACAGCGCGCGCACCGCCGGCTCGGAGATTGCACCGAAACTCATGCCGCTGATGTTGACGATGGATTTTGCTTCGAAGGGGTGGCTGCAGTAGCCTTCGCCGATCAGCACTGCAGGCGTCGGCAGTCGGTCTTCCTCCAGCACCGGATAGGGGTGGTTGACGAACAGGATGGTTCCCGGCTCGCGCAGATCGTTGGTGGAACCGAAACCGATGATGCCGCCCTCATTCTTGGCTTCCTTGTAGACCCAGCCACGGGTGGCGCGGTTGAAGGGCATTTCATCGCGGTCACCGGCGAAGAAGTACTGGCGGAAATATTCACCGAGGTCTTCGAAGAAAAAGCGCAGGCGGCCGATGACCGGAAAATTGCGCAGTACGGTGTGTTTTTTCTGGGTGACGTCGTGAACGATCGCGAACACCAGCCAGCCGATCAGCAGGAACCCCAGCACCGTCCCGATGCCGTAGGACACGATCCCCATCATGCCGTCCATGCCGCCCCCTTGCGCCTGCGGTGCTTGCTGTAGAATTCGGAGTTTCTTGCGAAACCAGCCGCAATCCAATATAGAGCAAATTGATGGATTTGGCATCCGAAATCGAGCGCAATGTCGCCGCCGCACTGGCCGAGGACATGGGTAGCGGCGATCTCACCGCGCTGCTCACCCCACCGCAAAGCCGCGCGCGCGCATGGGTGGTGTGCCGCGAACCAGCAGTGGTCTGCGGCCAGCCCTGGTTCGAGGCCTGTTTTCGCAAACTCGATCCTGCACTGCGCCTGAACTGGCTGGTCGCCGAAGGCGCACGCGTCGAGGCCGGCGTCCGTCTCTGCGAAATGGAGGGCGGGGCACGCGCATTGCTCAGCGGTGAACGCACCGCGCTCAATTTCCTGCAGACGTTGTCAGCGGTGGCGACCATGACGCGCCGCTTTGTCGACGCCGTTGCCGGAACGCGTGCAACCATCGTCGACACCCGCAAGACCCTGCCCGGGCTGCGGCTGGCGCAGAAATACGCGGTCAGGACCGGCGGCGGCACCAATCACCGCATCGGTCTCTATGACGCCATGCTCATCAAGGAGAATCACATCGCAGCGGCAGGCGGCATTGCAGCGGCGATGGAGCGGGCGCTGGCCATCGCCCGCGGCGCGTGGATTCAGATCGAGGTGGAAAACCTGCAGCAGCTCACCGAGGCACTGGCTGCGGGCGCGACCATGATATTGCTCGACAACATGGGACCGGAACAGATGCGCGAGGCGGTGAAGATCAGTGCCGGCCGCGCGCAGCTCGAAGCCTCGGGCGGGATCACGCTCGCCAACGTGCGCGCGATTGCCGAAACCGGGGTAGATCGCATCTCCATCGGCGCCCTGACCAAGGACATCAAGGCGACCGACTTGTCGATGCGTTTCGAGGAATAGCCGCCGTTCAGTTCTGCGGCGGGATGCCCTCGTCCTTGATGACCTTGGCCCAGCGCGCGACCTCGCCTGCCACGAACCTGCGCGCCTCCTCGGATTCGGTGGGATTGGTATCACTGCCCTTGGCAAGGAATTTTTCGATCACGTCGGGGCGCCTGAGCGCGGCGCGCGCCGCTTCGTTCAGTCTTGCAGCAATTGCCGGGGGCAGATTGGGCGAGGCGGCGAGCGCCGACCAGCCACGCACGTCGAACCCGGGCAGCACGGTTTCAGACAGCGTCGGCACATTGGGCATCGGCTTCCAGCGCTGCGCAGTGGTGACCGCGATCACCCGCAGCTTGCCGGCGTCGACCTGGGTCTGAACTTCGCCCGGCGTGCCGAACATCATCGGCACCTCTCCGCCCATTACCGCAGTGGGCGTGGCCATGCCTCCCCTGTATGCGATGTGGTTGAGCTTGAGGCTGAGCCGTGACTGAAACAGCACCGACACCAGGTGCATGCCGGTGCCGATGCCGGCGGTGGCGTAATCGATGCGACCCGGCTCTTTCTTGGCCATGCGCACCAGCTCCGCCACTGTCTTCCCGGGGAACGACGGATGCGTGACGATGATGTAGGGGTTGCTGGTCACCAGCGTGATGTAGGTGAAGTCCTTCACCGCGTCGTACGGCAGCGAGCGATAGAGTGCCGGCGAGCTCGCATGCCCTCCCGCCGCCAGAAACAGGGTATAACCGTCGGGTTCGCTGCGCGCCACCTGCGCGGCAGCAATCGTGCCGCCGGCGCCGGGCCGGCCTTCCACGATCACCTGCTGACCCAGCATTTCCGCCATCGGTGCCGCGATCAGCCTTGCGTTGAGGTCGACATTGCCGCCGGCCAGGAAACCGTGCAGCAGGCGGATATTGCGCGCCGGCCACTGCTGGGCAGCAGCAGGAGACACTGCCACGCACAGCGTCACAGCCAGCATTGTCGCTCTTGCACCCTTAGCGGGCGCACATAAAACGTCAGACCATCTCATCCCCTGCTCCTTTATCTCAGTTCTGTGGCGGGATTTTTTCGTCCTGGATCACCTTCACCCAGCGCGCCACCTCTGACGCCAGGAATTTTTGCGCGTCCTCCGGAGTGCTCGGCGTCACATCCGCACCGAGCTGCACCAGCTTGCCGGAAATTTCGGGGCGCTTCAGTGCCGCATGTGCCGCCTCATTGAGCCGTCGCAGCAGCGGAGCCGGCAGCCCCTTGGGCGCGGCAAGCGCGTACCAGCCGCGCACGTCAAAACCGGGTATGGTTTCCGCGATTGCGGGAACATTCGGCCACAGGCTGAAGCGCTTGCCGGTGGTAATCGCCAGCGCCCGCATCCTGCCGCTCGCGATATGGGTGTCGACGCCTGCCGGCGTATTGAAAATGATGGGGACTTCCCCGGACAGCAATGCCATTGGCGCGGCATTCCCCCCCTTGTAGGGAATATGATTGAGCTTGACCCCGGCGCGCGTCTGAAACAGCACTGACGCCAGATGCATGCCGGTGCCGACGCCGCCGGTACCGTAGTTGATCTTGCCCGGAGCCTCTTTAGCCATGCGCAGCACATCGGCAACCGACTGCGCCGGAAAGCTGGTCGACGCCGCCATCACGAACGGATTGGCAGCCACCATCGAAATCATGGTGAAGTCGCGCGTAGCATCGTAGGGCAGATTGCGGTAAAGACCCACCGAAGTCGCATGCCCCGAAGCCATCAGGAACAGGGTATAGCCGTCGGGTTCACCGCGCGCAACAATGCCCGCGCCAACCGTGCCCCCCGCGCCGGGACGCCCGTCCACGATCACCTGCTGGCCGAGCATTTCCGACATGGGCGCGGCAAGCAGGCGCGCGGTGATGTCCACGGAACCGCCTGAAATGAATCCATGCACCATGCGGATCGGCTTGGTCGGCCATTTCTGGGCCTGCGCGGCAAGACTGAACAGGCCCAGCCCCAGCAGCAACGCGGCGCGCAGCGCCAGCTTGATTCTCATGCCCTCACCTCCGTAACGTGTCCAGGTTCGCAAAGCGCATCCATTGAAAAACGCACGCTCAAGGCCGCGGACCGCGCGGCGCGGGCTCGTAAACGTAGTTGCCATCTTGCATGATGCGCTCGCGCGAAGCCAGCAGCTTCCCCTGCATCTGCGCAAGCCTGGTCTCGGGGTACAGCAGCTTGCCACCGCGCTTCATGGTTTTGCCGGCGATCATGACCGTGTCGATGTCAGCCGCTTCGGCATACATCACCACGGCATGCACCGGGTCGCCGCCGGGCAGCACCGGAAACACGTTCATGCTGCGCGCATTGATCATCACCAGGTCGGCCTGCTTGCCGGGCGTGATCGAACCGATCTTGTGTTCCATCCTGAGCATTTTAGCGCCGCCCATGGTCGCCCACTCCAGCGCGTCGCGTGTGTGGGTGGCGTGCTGGCTGTCCACCGCGGGCCACTTGCCCTGCGCGTGCAGCGTGCGGTTGTCGATCTCACGCTGATGCTGGAATGCGTGACGCATCACCCACATCATCGAACCGTTGAAATAGGGGTCGCAGTCCGATCCCAGGGAAGGCATGTGGCCCAGCTTGAGCAGGCGCCCCAGCATGGCCACGCGCTCGCTGTTGAACATCTCGGTAAGATTGGTGGCCGAAACCGTGCACCCGGCATCAAGCACCATCTTGAGTTCGTCGTCCTCAAGACAGTTGCCGTGCGCGATGTTATGGTCGGGGCCGAGCAGGCCGTCTTTCGCCAGGCGCCACATGCCGTCTTCCAGCTTGCGCTGCCCCTTGCGCGCCCAGGTATGGGCGCTGTTGATCAGGCCGTATTCGCGCGCCAGGCGGATATCCTGCACGCACACCTCATATGCGGCGTAGTCGGGCCCCAGTATCGCCATTGCCAGCGTCACCAGCGCATCGTCGGAAGCCAGCCGGCCGGTGCGCAGGCGGTGAATTTCCTCGCGCGGGAACGGAATTTCGTAATACGGCTTCTGCCCCTCCCTCACCGGCGGCTTCACCGTGCCGCGCGCGAACACCGCACGGATGCCGGATTCCTCGAGCCCGTCGATGGCGGCGTCGGTCATCTCGGCGTCGCGCACGATATGGCACCAGTCGAAAATGGCGGTCGCACCGTGGTTGATCTGGTTGAGCGCGCCGAGCAGATTGGCCACCCGCACATCCTCGGCCCTGTAGTGCATCGCCATGTTGCGGTGCATGTTGCCGTGATAATCACGCTTGCTCACCCAGTTTGCGCCGATGCCGCGCAGCGGAAACTCCCAGGTGTGTATGTGCGCGTTGACCAGGCCGGGAATCACGATCATGCCGCTGGCATCCAGCACTTCGGCGTCGTCCGCACTGATACTGCGCGCGACCTCCAGTATCTTGTCTCCCCCGATCAGGATGTCGGCGCCATGCAAATCCCCGATGGCGGGGTCGACGCTGATTACCGTGGCGTTTCTGATCAAGGTACGCTTCATTCCTGGCTCCCTAAATTCCCTGCATGCATGGACAGCGCGCCGGCCCGAACGCCGGACGCCGTGGATTAAGCTTCACAATGACATTTTCTTATTGCCAAATAAAGATGAATTTCATAAATTCAGTTTTTCTAAAATGGAAATAATGACATGGACCGGCTGGTGGCAATGAAGGTGTTTCGCAAGGTTGTTGAACTGGGCAGTTTTTCAGCTGCCGCCGACCATATGAGGATGTCCAAAGCATCTGTCAGCAAGTATTTGAATTCATTGGAAAATTATCTCGGCACCCAATTGCTCATGCGCACCACGCGGCGCATGAGCCTGACCGATCCCGGGCGCGCTTATTACGAGAAATGCAGCCGCATCCTGGAGGAAATCGACGACGCGGACGCCGGTGCCGGCCAGCAGTACGCCGCGCCGCGCGGCCTGTTGAAGGTGCGCGCGCCGATGTCGCTGGGTGCGGCGCATCTGGGCAAGGTGGTGTCGGCCTTTATTGCGCGCTATCCCGAAGTCACCATAGAAATGACACTCAATGACCGTTTCACCGATCCGGTGGAGGAAGGGTTCGACGTCGCCCTGCGCATCGCCGCGGACCTGCCGGATTCCAGCCTCGTGGCGCGACCGCTTGCGCGCATGAAGCGGGTGCTGTGCGCGGCGCCGGCCTACCTGCTGCGTTACGGCGAACCCGCGGTGCCCGCCGATCTCCGGCATCACAACTGCATTATCTATACCCGCGGCGGGTCGCCCGACGAGTGGCATTTCGAGGGTCCCGGCGGCAAGCGCGTGGTGCGGGTCAACGGCAACTACCGCTGCAACAACAGCATCGTGCTGCGCGAGGCGCTGCTTGAAGGTTCGGGCATAGGCCTGCTGCCGGCATTCATCGTGGCGTCCGATATTGCGGAAGCGCGGCTAAAACCGCTGATAGCCGGTTACGTGGCCGAACCGCGCATGCTGTTCGCGGTGTTCCAGAACCGGCGGCATCCGCTGCCCAAGGTGAGCATGTTCGTGGATTTTCTCGAGCACAACCTCGTCTCCGATAGCCGCCTGTGGCAGGACGGCTGAACGACGGACAGGCGCGGCTCAGGTAGCGCCCGGCTCAGCCGGCATCAAGGTGCCGGCGGATCACGCGCTCGATCTGGCCGCGCTCGGCATCCACGGTCACGGGCTTGGTGCTCTGCGCGATTGCCGTGTCAGGATCCTTGAGGCCATGGCCGGTGAGCGTGCAGACGATGGTGCTGCCCTCGCCTATCTTGCCGAGTTCCAGGTCTTTCAGCACGCCGGCGAGCGAGATGGCGGATGCCGGCTCGCAGAAAATGCCCTCGGTCTGCGCCAGCAGTTTCTGCACGTGCAGGATTTCCTGGTCGGTGCATTCATCGAACCAGCCGCCGGATTCCTGCTGCGCCGCGACCGCCAGCTGCCATGACACCGGGTTGCCTATGCGGATTGCGGTGGCGATGGTCTCTGGATTTTCCACCGGGCGGCCGCGCAGGATGGGGGCCGCGCCCGACGCCTGGTAGCCGAGCATGATGGGGCGCTGTGTCGCCATCCTGGTCTTGTGATAAGCGCACTTGCCCGAGCAAAAGCCGCAGGCGCGGGTGTTTTCGCACATCGCTTCCGAGTAGCCCGTCCAGTGCGCGCTGATGTTGCCGGCGTTGCCTACCGGCAGCGCGTGGTAATCGGGCGCATCGCCCAGGGCTTCGATGATCTCGAAAGCGATGGTCTTCTGGCCCTGCAGCCGATAGGGATTGATCGAGTTGACGATGTCGACCGGCGTGGTTTTGGCCAGCTCCTGCACCAGGCGCATGCCGTCGTCAAAGTTGCCGCGAATCTGGATCACCACCGAACCGTGCATCATCGCCTGCGACAGCTTGCCGAGCGCGATCTTGCCCTCCGGGATCAGCACGAAACAGGCGATGCCGGCACGCGCCGCATAAGCCGCCGCCGCCGCAGAAGTGTTGCCGGTCGAGGCGCAGATGATGGCCTTCGCACCGCCCTCCACCGCCTTGGTCACCGCCATGGTCATGCCGCGGTCCTTGAACGAGCCGGTGGGGTTGAGGCCCTCGAACTTGCCGAAAATGCGCACACGCTTCTTGATCAGGCGCGGCAGGTTCTTCAGCTCGATGAGCGGCGTATTGCCCTCGTTGAGCGAAATAATGGGGGTGTCGGCCGTGACCGGCAGGCGGTCGCGGTATTTTTCGATGATTCCGGTATATAAAGTCATGTCTGCCACAGAGGACACAAAGATGCAGAGTTACCCCCCTTGCGGTGCGGTAATCTGCGGATTGACGCTTTCTCTGTGCCCTCTGTGCTCTCTGTGGCCAAGGGTTTCTAATTCAGTTCTTCCAGGCGGATGCGCGTCACCTTGCCGGCAACAACCGGCAGCGCCTCGATTCTGGCGATGGCGGCATCGACATTTTTCTCGACGGTGAGGTGAGTCAGCATGATGAGGTCGGTCTGGTCCTCTCCCTCGTGCGGTTCTTTCTGCACCATGGCGTCGATGGAAATGCCGAGATCGGCGAGTATGCGTGTGATGTCGGCGAGCACCCCCGCCTTGTCATATACACGCAGACGCAGATAGTACGAAGTCTCGACCTCGCCCATCGGCAGGATGGCGATGTTCGACAGCTGATCGGGCTGGAACGCCAGGTGCGGCACACGGTGCTCGGGGTCGGCTGTCAGCATGCGCGCGACATCGACCAGATCGGCCACCACCGCCGAGGCCGTCGGCTCGGCGCCGGCGCCGGCGCCGTAGTACATGGTCTGGCCCACCGCGTCGCCCTTGACCAGTATGGCATTCATCACGCCTTCCACGTTGGCGATCAGGCGGCGCGCCGGAATCAGCGTCGGATGCACCCTGAGCTCTATGCCTTTGGCCTTGCGCTTGGCGATGCCCAGCAGCTTGATGCGGTAGCCGAGTTCCTCGGCATAGCGGATGTCTTCGCGTGTCAGCCTGGCGATGCCTTCGATGTAGGCCGCGCCGAACTGCATGGGAATGCCGAAGCCGATCGCCGCCATGATGGTGAGCTTGTGCGCAGCGTCCACACCCTCGATGTCGAAGGTCGGGTCGGCTTCGGCATAGCCCAGGCGCTGCGCCTCGCTGAGCACATCGCCGAAGTTCGCGCCCTTGTCACGCATTTCGGACAGGATGAAGTTGCTGGTGCCGTTGATGATGCCGGCGATCCATTCAATGCGGTTGGCGGTGAGACCCTCGCGCAGGGATTTGATGATGGGAATGCCGCCACCCACCGCAGCCTCGAACGCCACCATCACATCTTTCTTCTGCGCAGCGGCGAAGATCTCGTTGCCGTGCTGCGCCAGCAGCGCCTTGTTGGCGGTGACGATGTGTTTGCCGTTTGAAATAGCCTTTAAAATCAGATCCTTGGATATGGACGTCCCGCCGATCAGTTCGACCACGATATCGATATCGGGATGATTGACGATCTCATAGGCATCGGCAGTGACCGTTGCCCGGCCACCGACCAGCGCCCTGGCCTTGTCGACTTCCTTGTCGGCAACCATCTTCATGGTGATGGCGCAGCCGGCGCGGCGCGCGATCTCTTCCTGGTTGCGCTGCAGAACCGTGAAAGTACCGCCGCCGACGGTGCCCGCCCCTAGCAGTCCTACGTTGATGGGTTTCATGCCAGCAATGATGAATGCGCGATGATGAATGCTGAATAAAACCCGCAGCCCGGCATTCTCCGACAACCAGGTTGTTGCATCGCGATTACCTCCGCATTCAAGTTTTCAGCGCAGTCAGTTTTGAGTTCTTTATTCCGCATTCATCATTCCATATTCATCATTTAAAGCAGTCCATCTTTACGGAACATCTCCTTGATGCCTCGCAAGGCCTGTCGGGTTCGGGCTTCATTTTCAATCATTGCGAAGCGCACGTGATCATCGCCGTAATGACCGAAGCCCACCCCCGGCGCAACGGCGATCTTGGCGTCGGCCAGCAGCTTTTTCGAAAACTCCAGCGATCCCATCGCCTTGTACGGCTCGGGAATCGGCGCCCAGATGTACATGGTCGCCTTCGGCTTGTCGACCTTCCAGTTGATGGCATTGAGCCCGGCGCTCAGCACGTCGCGCCTGCCCTGGTACACCATGCGCACGGTTTCGACGCAATCCTGCGGCCCCTCGAGCGCGATGATCGAAGCCACCTGTATCGGCGTGAAGGTGCCGTAGTCGTGATAGCTTTTCATGCGCGCCAGCGCTGTCACCAGTTCGCGGTTGCCGACCATGAAGCCGACGCGCCAGCCCGCCATGTTATAGCTCTTGGACATGGTGAAGAATTCGACCGCGATGTCGCGCGCGCCCGGCACCTGCATGATTGAAGGCGCCTTGTAGCCGTCGAACACGATGTCGGCATAAGCCAGATCGTGCACCACGTAAATATGGTGCTCCCGCGCAATCGCCACCAGGCGCTCGAAAAACGCCAGATCGACGCACTGCGTCGTCGGATTGCTCGGAAAATTGACGATCAGCATCTTGGGCTTGGGATAGGTGTCGCGGATTGCGCGCTCCAGCGATTCGAAGAAATCAGCGCCTGCATGCATCGGCACATGGCGGATGTCCGCGCCGGCGATCACCGGTCCGTAGATGTGGATCGGATAGCTGGGATTGGGCACCAGCACGATGTCGCCGGTGTCAAGCGTGGCAAGCGCGAGGTGCGCGATGCCCTCTTTCGAACCGATGGTGACGATGGCCTCCGAATCGGGATCAAGATCGACGCCGTAACGCGTCTTGTACCAGTTGCAGATCGCGCGTCGCAGCCGCACGATGCCCTTGGATACCGAATAACCGTGGGTATCGGGGCGTTGTATGGTTTCCACCAGCTTGTCGACGATATGTCGCGGCGTCGGCTGGTCGGGATTGCCCATGCTGAAATCGATGATGTCCTCGCCGCGACGCCGAGCGGCAAGCTTCAGTTCGCCGGTGACGTTGAACACGTACGGCGGCAGTCGTTTGATGCGGGAGAATTCTTCCATTGCTGTGGCGCGGGGATGGACAGTGAAAGTCGGGCAGTGAAAAAGCGTATAATTCTATCGGAGCGACTAATCCAAAGCAAATCAGCAAGTTATGAAGCTGCATCTGGCCCCCTCCAGCGGGCAGAACCTATTCACCGGATACGGCCCGGGTTATGTGTCGATCAACAGCGCGCGACGGGAAAAAAACGTCATCGTGACCGCGCAGCAGGTCCTGGAGTGGCACATCGCGGGCTTTGAATCGCTGGGCGCCGGCGACTTTGAGCTGCTGCTCGGCCTGCAGCCGGAAATCGTGATTCTCGGTACCGGCAGCATCCAGCGCTTTCCTGCGCCTGCACTGTCAAAGCCGCTTTCAAACGCGGGCGTCGGTTTCGAGGCGATGGATACCCGCGCCGCCTGCCGCACCTACAACATCCTGATGGCCGAAGGCAGAAAAGTGGTGGCGGCCGTTCTCATCGCCTGACTGCACTCCGCATCGCCTGCAGCGCGCGCGGGGATTTATGCAATAAGTCCCCGCGAGTAACAGTCTAGCCGCCCGAAGCGCCTGCCAGGGCTGACAATGCGTCGCCGCGTTTGGCCGCAGCAGCCGCCCGGCCGGCGAGGGCATCGCGTATTTCCATGCGCAGCTGCCTGTGGTCCGCGTGCTTGGGCACGAAACGGAACACCTCGCCCTTGTTCACGGCGTCGGCCACGGTCTGGAAATCGGTGTGGCCGGAATTCATCAGGCGCACCGTATCGGGATACAGCGACTTCACGCGCTGCAGGAACTCGACCCCGGTCATGCCCGGCATCTCGTGGTCGGAAATCACGACGTCCACCCTGTTTTTGCTCAATACCTCGAAGCCTTCGCCGGCATCATTCGCGGTCAGAATGTTGTAGCCGTCCTGGCTCAGGGCGCGCTCGATCAGGATCAGCATGTCGTCGTCGTCATCCACCAGCAGCACGGTCGGCGCCTGGGTGCCGGACAGGATCGCCGGACGCGATATATGCTGCGCCTGCTGCAGCCATTTTCCGCAGTCCGCCGGCGTGAGCGGACGTGCCAGGTAGTACCCCTGTATTTCGTCGCAGGCATTGGCTGCCAGGAAACTCATCTGCGCCTCGGTTTCCACGCCCTCCGCCACCACCTTCAGGCCCAGGCTGTGCGCCATGGAAATGACCGCGCGGGTGATGGCGGCGTCCTCCGCATCACTGGTGATGTCGCGCACGAACGAACGGTCTATCTTCAGCGAATCGAGCGGAAAACGTTTGAGGTAGCTGAGACTGGAGTAACCGGTGCCGAAATCGTCAATGGCGAGGCTGACGCCGAGTGAACTCAGGTGTTCCAGCGTCTGTATCGCCTCCTCGGTATTGACCATCAGCGAGCTCTCGGTGATTTCCAGCTCGATCAGCCCCGGGTCCAGTTCGTGCTCGGCCAGCAGGCGCTTGACCGTGCTGCCGAGGTCCTGTGCCAGAAACTGCCGACCGGACAGGTTGACGGCCACCGGCACCGGCTTGATGCCCGCGGCCTGCCAGGATTTGATCTGGGCACAGACTGCGCCGATCACCCATTCACCCACCGGGATGATGAGCCCGGTTTCCTCCAGCACGGGAATGAATTCCACCGGCGACACCAGCCCGAACTGCGGATGCTGCCAGCGCAGCAGGGCCTCCAAGCCGGTGGTCACACCCCGGCTCAGGCTGGCCTTGGGCTGATAGTGCAGCAGAAACTCCTGCCGTTCCAGCGCGTGGCGCAGGTTGTTTTCCAGGTTCAGCCGGTGCAGGGCGCGCACGTTCATTTCAGTGGTATAAAACTGGAAATTGTTGCGCCCGGAGTCCTTGGCCCGGTGCAGCGCAGTGTCGGCGTACTTGATCAGCGTGTCGCAATCATCGCTGTCTGACGGATACAGGCTGATCCCCAGGCTCGCCGTGACGTGGATTTCGCTCGCGTCCAGTCGGAACGGTTCGGCAAAGGTGCTGAGAATCTTCTGCGCCACCAGCCGCACGTCGCCGGCGTTGCGCAAGTCGCTGAGGATGATGCCGAATTCGTCTCCGCCAAAGCGCCCGACGGTATCGCCAGGCCGCACGCAATTCGTCAGGCGCGCCGCCACCTGTTTCAGTAGCATGTCGCCTGCGCCGTGGCCGAGCGTGTCGTTGGCGATCTTGAAGCGGTCGAGGTCCAGCATGATCACGCCCACCAGCCAGTCCCTGCGCCGCCCCTGCGCCATGGTCTGCTGCAGGCGGTCACGGAACAGCACGCGGTTGGACAGGCCGGTCAGCCCGTCGTAATGCGCGAAATACACCAGTTTTTCCTCGGCTTCCCTGCGCTGGGTGATGTCTTCGGCGATGCCGGCAACGCGGTACACCCGGCCCTCGGCGTCGCGCACTGGGAAGGCCCGGTCCTGTATCCAGCGCACGCTGCCGTCGGGACGGACGACGCGATAGGTTTCGTCATAGTTGCCGCTGGCTGCAGACTTACGCGCGTGCTTCACTTTGGCGCGGTCTTCGGGATGCACCGCCTGCACCAGCCGCCGCGGGTTGGCACGCAAATCCGCGGCCGATACGCCCAGCATCTGCTCGCAGGCCGGGCTGATGTATATGGTCTGCCTCAGGGTGGCATCGCTGATCCAGAATACTTGCGGGATATTGCCGGCGAGCTGGCGGAACTGCTCCTCGCTGTCGCGCAGGGCCTGCTCGGCGCGCACCCGCTCGGTGATGTCATTGATGAGAATCATGCGCGACGGCCGGCCCTCGAACATCAGGGGCTTGGCCAGAACTTCCGCGACTATGGTTTCCCCGCTCTTGGTGCGGTGGCGGCGCAGATACCTTGTCGAGGTCTGAGGGTCGCGCTCCTGCAGCTGCTGCGCCACCAGGGTCTTGTCCTCCTCCGCCTGCATGTCGAGTATGGACATGCCCTGGAATTCAGCCAGCGTGTAACCGTATTTCTGGACCGCTGCCTGGTTGGCGGTGACCAGTTTCTGCGTTTCCACGTCGAACACCCAGATCGGCTGAGGCGCAAGGTCGAACAGGTCGCGATAGCGCTCCTCGCTGTCGCGCAGGGCACGCTCGGCCTCCCGGCGCTCGGAAATGTCCTGGATCACCGAAATGAAATGCCTGGGTTCGCCGCCACCACCGCGCACCACCGAGGTCGCCACGGCGATCCATGCCAGTGTGCCGTTCTTGCGGCGCAGCCGCTTTTCTCGCACTTCGCCTCCCGCCTTTCCAGCCAGCAGTTTGCGGCGGTACTCGATGGCATCAGCCACCTCTTCCGGCAGATTGAGGTCGACCAGGCTCATGTCATTCAGCAGTTCCTCGCGCGTATAGCCGGTGATCTCGCAGTATTTGTCGTTGACCTGCAGATAGCGCTGGTCCAGCGCCGCCACCGTGATGCCGACGCTGGCCTGGCTGAACGCGGTGCGGAAAGTCTCCTCGCTGGCGAGCAGGGCGGATTCCGCGTTGCGCCGCTCGGCAACACGGCCCAGCTGGGCGCCGATGTTGTTGAACACTCGCATCAGCGATTCATCGGGCTCCATGACCTCGTCGGAGTAAAACTCCAGAAAAGCCACCACTTTGTCGCCGGCAGTGACTGGAAAGGCAAAGCCGGAGCGTATGCCGCACTCCACAGCCGCCTGCGCACGCTGGAAACCCTCGAGTTTGGCAACATCCCTCACCCACAATGCCCGCTTGGTGTCGATGAGATTGCCGATCAGTCCGCCCGCCCAGCTCGCATAACGGTACGGCTCGGATGCCTGCTTGAACTTCTGCCAGCGCGCGGCATTCTCCAGGGCCCACAGCGAAATCTGGTTTTTCTCGTCGGCCGGATTCTCTCCGAAAATGACGCCATGCCCGACCGGCCAGCCGGTGTAATCGCAAATGCGTGTCAGGCACGTCCGCATCGCCTGCTCCGGGCTGCGCGCTTCGTTGGCGGCAACGGCCAGCGACTCGAGCAGCGAAGTCAGCTCGTTTTTACGGCGCAGCACATCCTCGGCGCGGCGGCGCTCGCTGATGTCCATCATCGCGCCTATCATGCGCAACGGCGCGCCGTTTTCATCGCGAATCACGTAACCGCGGTCAAAGACATAGGCATCGCTGCCATCGGCGCGGCGGAAACGGTACTCTTCGCTCCAGCTCGACTCGCGCGAGTCGATGACCCGATGTATGCCCGACACCACGCGTAGCTTGTCGTCGGGGTGTATGCCGTTGTACCAAGACTCCACACCCGGCTTGATGTCCTGCTCGGCATAGCCGAACAGGTGCTGGAAGCCCTTGTTCCACCACAGGTTGCCGCTCTTGATGTCCCAATCCCATACCGCGTCATTGGTGGCGCGTGCCACGATCTCGAAGCGCTCCACGTTGATCTGCAGCGCCTCTTCGGCGCGCTTTCGTGCGCTGATGTCCTCGATCATGCGGATGAAGTACAGCGGCTTGCCCGCCGGGTCCTTGACCAGCGAGACCGTGCGGTTGGTCCACAGCAGGCTGCCGTCCTTGCGCAAATAGGGGCGCCGGGAAGAATGCGTCTGCATTTTCCCCTCGAGCATGGCCTCCCAGTAATTCGCGCGGTCGACTTCCAGGTAATCCGGCGTCAGCAGGTCTGCGGTGGTCATGCGCAGCAGTTCTTCCTTGCTGTAACCCAGCATTTCGCACAGCCTGTCGTTGACGTGCAGGATGCGCCGGTCCGGCGCGCTGTGCATGATGCCTAGCGGCGCATTGTCGAAGGTGGCGCGATAACGCTCCTCGGCCTGCATCCGTTCGGTGACATCCTCGATGATGCGAACCAGATAGAGCGGCTTGCCGGTGGCGTCGCGCACCACCGATACCGTGCGGCGCGCGAAAATCACCCGCCCGTCCTTGCGCACAAAGCGCTTCTCGGTGGCAAAGGAGGGAATTTCGCCCGCCAGCAGCTGCTTCATCAGTCCGTCGCGCTCGCGGCCGCGGTCCTCGGGATGCAGGATGTCCTGGTTGGACAGCGCCAGCAGTTCCTGCTCGCTGTAGCCCACGATTTCGCAGAACTTGGGGTTGACCTGCAGGATGCGGCCGTCCAGCGAATTGTGGACAATGCCGACCGGCGCCTGCTGCACGGTGGCACGCTCACGCTCTTCGGCCTCGCGGCGCGCGCTGATGTCCTGGATCACCTGGATGAAATGCGACGTCCGTCCGGAAACATCGCGCACCGCAGAGGCCATGCGCTCCACCCATAGACCGCTGCCATCCTTGCGCAGGAACAGCTGCTCCAGCGAAAACGACTCCAGTTCGCCGCGCGCCAGCTTGCTGAATTTATCGCGGTGCAGCCCGAAATTCGAGGGATGAACGATTTCGCTTACCCTGAGCCGCAGCAGTTCCTCCTCGCTGTAGCCCAGGATTTCGCACAGGCGGGGATTGACCTGGGTGATGCGCAGATCCAGGGTGCTGTGGAAAATGCCGACCGGTGCCTGACGCACGGTGGCGCGGTAGCTCTCCTCGGCCTGCTTCTGCGCAGTGATGTCTTCGATGACGCGAATGGTGTAGAGCGGCTGGCCGGCGGCATCGCGCGCCAGCGACATGGTGCGTCTGCACCAGATGATCCTGCCGTCCCTGGTCTTGTAGCGTTTTTCCCCGCTGATGCTATCGACCACACCCTCGACAAGCCGCGCGCGGTTCCTGGCAACCTCCTGCTGGTCGTTCTGGTAAACGAAATCATTTACATACCGCCCAACCATCTCTTCGGCCGTGTAACCGAGGATCTCGCACAGTTTTCTGTTGACCAGAAGATATTTTCCGTCCATCGAAACCTGTGCGATGCCAATCGAGGCCTGATTGAAAGCAATGTTGACGCGCTGCTCGATTTCCTTGCGATCGGTGATGTCTTCGACGACGCGGATGGTGTACAGGGGGTTGCCCGCGGCATCGCGCGCCAGGGATATGGTGCGCTTGGCCCAGATGATCCTGCCGTCCTTGCGAACGTAGCGCTTTTCGCGGACGATGCTGTTGTGGGTGCCTTCGGTCAGCAGCTTGCGGTTTCTGAGCACCTGCTCCTGGTCGTCCGGATACGTGATGTTCATTGAATCCTGGCCGATCAGTTCCTGCTCGCTGTAGCCCACGATCTCGCAGAACTTCCGGTTGACCTGCAGATACCTGCCGTCCAGGGAAACCTGCGCGATGCCGACCGCGGCTTGATCGAAGGTGATCGCCAGGCGCTGCTCGATCTCCTTGCGCGCCGTGATGTCCTCGACCACGCTGATGAAGTACTGCGGCTCGCCCGACTCGTTGCGCGCCAGCGAGAAGGTGCGGTTGACCCACACCACGCCGCCGTTTTTGTGCAGATAGCGTTTTTGCACCGACAGTTCGCCAAACTCGCCGTTCAACAGCTGGCGCTGGCTACGCCGCAGTTCCTCGTGGTCTCCGGCATGTGTGATGTCCACCGGCGAAGCACCGATCAGTTCCTGCCGGGAATATCCGACAATATCAGCAAACCTTTGATTTAAATCAATTATTTTCATATCCACGCTGGTCAGCAATATGCCGACGGCAGCCTGGTTGAACAATTCGCGCGCGCGCTGCTCGCTTTCGCGCAGGACCGCTTCGGCGCGCGCCCGCGCGCTGCGCGTGCGCAGCGCATTGATGCCGAAACAGACGTCGTCGACAAGCTCCCTGAGCAACGCGATCTCGTCGGTGTCAAAGGCGTCCGGCTCGAATCCGTATATGCTGATGCCGCCGATGCAGCGCCCGTCGATTTTCAGCGGCAGGCTCAGCGAAGACTGATAGCCACGCTCGGCCGCACGCTGCTGGCGATGGGAAAAATTCCTGTCCTGCCAGATATTCTGGGTGACATAGGTTTCGCCGCTGGCGATGACATGACCCATCACGCCCTGATGGCGGCCGTCCGTGGCCCAGGTGCCCTTGTGCTGCTCCAGATAGCCTGGTTCATAGCCGGCGATGCCGGCTATCCTGATCGATTTTTCCGCATCGTTCTCGGCCAGCCCAATCCACGCCTGGCAATACCCGCTAGCGCCGACCAGGATGTCGCAGGTTTTCTGCAGCAGTTCGGATTCACTCGCTGCGTGCATCAGGCTCTGATTGACCTCGGCCATGACGCGGCGCGCGCGCGCCAGCCGCGCCAGGCTGAACTCGATGCGCTTGCGCTCCGAAATATCCTCAATGACCTGGATCAGGTACGGCTGCGCATCGCCAACCGTGCCCGCGCGCGAAACGGTGCGGTTGACCCAGATCACGCTGCCGTCCCTGCGCACCCATTGTTTCTCGCCGGAAAACAGCTCGCGCTTTCCCTCGGCGATTTCCTGATACTGTTGCGCATAGCGGCCGCGGTCATCGGGCCGGCTCAATGCCAGGGTCGTCATGCGCATCAGTTCCTCGCGCTCGTACCCCAGCATGTCGCACAGCTTGCTGTTGACCTCGATGAATGCGCCTTCGAGCGTAGTGTGCGCCATGCCCACTGCCGCCTGCTCGAAAGTGGCGCGGAAATGCCGCTCGGCCTGCTCCAGGCGGCTGAACTGCTCATTGGATTTCCTCGATTCGAGCAACTGCATGGCGACTTCCGACAGCTGCCGCAAGGCCGCGTGCTGGACAGCGCTCAGCGCGCCGACTTTCGTATCCAGCACGCAAAGCGTGCCGAGCCTGTGCCCTTGAGCGGTTGCCAGGGGGATACCGGCATAAAAGCGGATTTTCGGTTCGTGCGTGACCAGGGGATGGTCGCGAAAGCGCGCATCGCGCGTGGCATCACGCACTTCCAGCAGCTCAAGACCGGTCTCTTCGACCGCGCATTCGCAAAATGCCCCCTGCCGTGGAAGCTCGCTGACGCCGGGCCAGCCTTCGACCGCCTTGAACCACAGACGATCGCGATCCACCAGGCTGATGATGGCGATTGGCACACCGCAGATTTGCGCAGCCAGGCGGGTAATCGCATCGTAAACCGCCTCCGGCTGGGAATCGAGCACGCGATACTCCGCCAGCGCAGCGAGGCGCTCCAGCTCCCGCTGCTGCGATTCGGCATTTTTCACTATTGATTCGCCCTGTGTTTCTGGCTTGCTGCCCATGCTGCGCGGCTCTTGTTTTATGTGTTGTGCTTGCACCAGGCGCCCTGCGATGTTTCCGACAGCGCTAGGCCTACCTCACCCCACGCCACTATATACCTCTATATCCCCCTGAAAAATCAGGGAATCCCTGAGAGGCGCGAAACAGGCAGCGCGCATGCGGTCTGAAGTGCCGGAACCGCCAGTGAAAGAGGTTGGCCGCAGTTCGAAAATAAAATTTTATAAATAAAAACAATTACTTATTAATCTCCACCAAGCCGTGGCGTATGGCATAGCGCACCAGGCCCGGCACATCGTGGATGGCCAGCCTTTCCATCAGCTGCGCGCGGTGGGTTTCCACGGTTTTGATGCTGAGTCCGAGACGGCCGGCGATGTCGCGGGTGCTGTTGCCCTCCGCGACCAGCTGCAGGATTTCGCGCTGACGGCGCGTCAGCATGTCCAGCGGCTGCGACTGCCCGCCCACTCGCTGCGCATAGCTCTCGACGACCTGCATGGAAATCGGCGGGCTGAGGTAGGTTTCGCCGCGGCCGACCGCGGCGAGCGCCATTTCCAGTTCCATCGGCGCGGCATCCTTCAGCAGGTACGCCGAGGCGCCGGCACGCAGGGCCTGCAGCACGTATTCCTCGGTCGCATGCATGGACAGCATGATGACGTGTATGCCGGGGTAGTCCTTCTTGATCTGCAGCGTGGCTTCCAGTCCATTCATGCCTGCCATGCTGATGTCCATCAGCACCACATCAGGACGGTACCTTGTAACCAGTTCGAGCGCTTCGCGCCCGTCCTGAGCCTCTCCCAGCACCGTGACACCCGGCATCTGCTGCAGCAGAGAACGCAATCCTGCCCTCACCAGCTTGTGATCATCGGCGAGCACCACGCGCAGTGACTTCATCGCGCTGCCCGACTCGCGCTGTCCGCGTGTTGCGCCAGCACTACGGGAAAGCGCGCACGAATTTCAGTGCCGCTGTCGGGAGCGGATATGATTTCCAGTCGCCCCCCGGCCAACCCTGCGCGCTCTTCCATGCCGAGCAGCCCGAGACTGCGGCCGGACGTGGCATCGTCGCGTGCTGCCGCGACATTGAATCCGCCGCCGTTGTCGCGAATCAGCAAAAGTAGTTCATGCCCGTGTTCCTGCAGCCGCAGTTCCACCCACACGCACTGCGCGCGGGCATGGCGCAGTGCGTTGGTCACTGCCTCCTGTGCAATACGGAAACACGCGGTCTCGATGACAGTATCCAGGCGGCGAGACAGGGTGTCAGCATTGAAGCCCACCATCACGCCGGCCATGCGTGCCTGGCGATCAAGGTACCAGCGCAGCGCCGCCACCAGCCCCAGATCATCGAGCTGCGAAGGCCGCAGGTCGAGCGACATGCCGCGCACCTGATCGAGCGCGCCATCGACAATGGCAATGCTGTTCTCGAGAGACGCCGGCGGGCGGTCTGTCTGCTGGCGCAGCAGGGATTGAAGATTGATCTTGACGGCCGTGAGGGCCTGCCCGATCTCGTCGTGCAGCTCCCGCGCAACATAGCGGCGCTCGCTTTCCTGGATCTCGAGCACGCGCCCGGAAAGGGCCTGCAGCTGGCGGTTGGCCGCCTGCAGCGCCTCTTCCATCCTGCGGCGCTCGCTGATGTCTATGCCGACGCCGCACACGAAGCGGCTGCCCATGGCATCGCGCATCGGAAACTTGAGCACCATCAGCGTGTGCGACTGGCCATTCGCATCCTGCAGCGTTTCCACCACCTCCAGCGTGGCATCGCGGGCAAGCGCCTGCTCGTCATTGCGACGCAGGGCTGCGGCAGTATCGGAGGCAAACAGGTCGAAATCATCGATGCGTGAAAGCTCGTCCGGGGTTTTTCCCGAGAACCGCTGCAGGGCGCGGTTGGTATAGATATAACGGAAACTGTCATCCTTCATCCAGGCAAGCGCCGGAATATTGTCCATGAATGCGTGAAACCGCTCCTGGCTGACGCGCAGCGCGCTCTGCGCCCGCCGCTGCTCGGTGATGTCCTCGTTGATGACGATGGCGCCCATCAGCTCGTCGGCGGCACCCAGGATGGGAATCGCCGAATTGAGTATGGTCTTGTGCGTTCCGTCGAAGCACTCGATGTCGACCATCTCCTTGAGCGTGGTTTCGCGCCGGCTGATCGCGCGCGCCAGCGCCCAGTCCTGCGCTTCGATTTTTTTGCCGCTTTCCGTCCAGCGGCCCTTGTATACCGCGTAATCGTCGGGTCCCACGTAATGCGCCCCGCCCCATATTTTCTTGCCGGCGGGATTGCCCATCACCAGCCCGCCGTCCCTGTCGGCCACCCAAACCCCCACCGGCAGGGTATCCAGCACTTTGCGCAGCAGCATCTCGTTCTTGTGTAGCGCCAGTTCGGTCTGACGATGGGCGCGGCGCTGCTGGGCGTCCTTCAGTTCGCGTTCCACCGCCGGCACCAATCTGCCCAGCGCCGATTTCATCACATAGTCCTGAGCGCCCGCTTTCATCAGGGCGACCGCCGTCTCCTCTCCGATTGCGCCGGAAACGATGACAACGGGTAGGTCCGGGGCGGTTTCCCGCGCGATCTCCAGCGCCGCCAGTCCGCTGAAAGCCGGCAGCGAGTAGTCGGAAATGATGATATCCCAGGACTGGCAGGCGAGCGCCTGCCGCATTTCGCTTGCGCTGCTCACCGTGCTGTGCAGCGGGTCAAATCCGCCCTGGCGCAGTTCGCGCAATATCATCAGGACGTCATCCTCCACGTCCTCGACGATGAGCAGGCGCAACGGCGCGGTCATCTGCCCGGCTGCGGTGGAACTTCGTTGAGCAGCAGCCAGTAAAGACCCAGGTAATCCACAGCCTCGATGAACTTGTCGAAATCCACGGGCTTGCGGATGTAGCTGTTCGCGCCCAGGCTGTAGCTGGCGACGATATCCTGCTCTTCTCTGGAGGAAGTCAGCACCACCACCGGCAGCAGCCGCGTGCGCTCGTCCGCGCGCATGCGCTTCAGCACCTCGAGGCCGTCTATTTTCGGCAGCTTGAGGTCGGGCAGCACCACGGAAGGCATGACGCTGGTGTCCCGCCCCTGGTGCGCGCCGGTCCCGAACAGGTAATCGAGCGCTTCCACGCCGTCGCGCGCTACGACAATTTCGTTGGCCACCTTGCGCTTCCTGAACGCGCGCAGCGTCAGCATCTCGTCATCGGGATTGTCTTCGACCAGCAGTATGGTTTTCATCAGCACATTCCCCTCCCCCTCAGCAATCCACACCAGCGCCTATCGTGAAAAAGAAAGTCGCGCCCTTGCCGGGCGCAGCCTCCACCCATATGCTGCCGCCGTGCCTGCGCACCACGCGCTGCACCGTGGCAAGGCCGATGCCGGTTCCCGGAAACTCGGCCTCGCTGTGCAGGCGCTGGAAGGCGCCGAACAGCTTGCCGGCGTAACTCATGTCAAAGCCGGCGCCGTTGTCGCGCACGAAATAAACGGAACCGTCCTCCCGCTTCTGCATCCCCACTTCAATCCGGGCATGAGGCTGCTTTCCGGTGAATTTCCATGCATTGCGTATCAGATTCTCGAGCGCGATGCGCAGCAGATTGGCGTCCGCCTGCAGCCTGATGCCGGGCATTATGCTGACCTCCACCGCGCGCTCAGGATGCTCCTTGCGCAGGTCGGCGATGATCTCCTGCGCCAGCATGCTGAAGTCGGTCGACTCGCGGTGCATTTCACGGCGCGTGATGCGGGACAGTTCGAGCAGATCGTCGATCAGCTGCGCCATACGCTGGCTGGCGTTGCGCACGCGCTGCAGGTAGCCCGCACCCGTCTGGTCGAGCACATCGCGGTAATCCTCGATCAGCGCCTGACTGAAACCGTCTATGCTGCGCAGCGGCGCACGCAGGTCGTGGGACACGGAGTAGGCAAACGACTCCAGCTCCTTGTTTGCCGCCTCCAGCTGCGCCGTGCGCTCGATCACGCGCTGCTCGAGCAGGGCATTGAGCTCGCGTATCACTTCCTGACCCTGCTTGATCTCGGTGATGTCGCGGTTTATACCCACGATGCCGATGATTTCACCATGCATGTCGCGCATCGGCACCTTGGTCGTCAGATGCCATTTCTTCTGACCGTCCCGCTGCACTGTAAACTGCTCCCGGTTGACCAGCGTCCTGCCGGTTTCCATGATGGAACGGTCTTCGGCGTCGTACTGCGCGGCCAGGTCCGGCGGATAAAAATCGAAAGTGCTCCGGCCCGCGATTTCGTCATGGCTGGCGATGCCCCTTGCCTTCATGCTGGGCGCGTTGATCAGCAGATAGCGCCGTTCGCGGTCCTTCACGTAAATGTGATCGGGAAGATTGTCTATCACCTGACGCAGCAGCGTTCTTTCGCGCGCGAGTGCCTCTTCGGCTTTTTTGCGTTCGGTGATGTCATAGCCCAGTATGTAAATGCCCTCCACCTTGCCCTGTTCACCGATATCCGGAAGGCAGGTCATGCGCGCGACAAGCTCGCGCGTCGCGGACCGGCTTTGCCGCTCCACCGACACCGTTTTGCCGGACAGCGCGGCCTCGATCTGGAAACGCCACGCCTCGTAGCGGTCGTCCCCCAGCACTTCGCGCATGGTTTTCCCGTAATACGCTTCGCAGGGGATGCCATACCAGGTCTCGTGCATCTTGTTGACAAAGCGGTAGCACTGGTCAGCATCGACATAGGCGATCAGCGCCGGCACGTTATCGGTGATGGTCTGCAAGCGCTGCCGGCTTTCATGCAGGGCGCGCTCGGTCTTCCTTCGCTGCGTCACGTCGCTGATGGCGACCAGCCGCGCCTGATGCCCGTCAAATACAATCGGGCCGGAGGTGGTTTCGACCTCGATTACACCACCGTTCTTCAGGCGATGGCGCAGCAGCCTTCTGTTGAGCGTGCCAGGCACGCGCTGCGCGATCCTGTCCATGAGCAGCGGAACATCCTCGGCAGGGTAAAGCTCGGGAATGCTCATCATCCCGAATTCTTCCCGAGTGTAGCCGTAGTGCTCTACCGCCAGATCATTTACCGCCAGCACCTGCAGGCTGTCTGTGTCGTAAACCCACATCGGCACCGGGCTCAGCTCGAACAGCTCGCGGTAGCGCAGCTCGCTGTCGCGCAGCGCGTTTTCGATGCGCACCCGCTCGCTGACATCGTTCGCCAGCACCAGACGCGCCCTGCGGCCCTCGAAATCCAGTCCGTGGGATACGATGTCAACGTGGATGATGTCGCCGTTTTTCTTCCTGTGCGTCCAGATGCCCGAACGGTTTTCGGCCTGGTTGAGCGTCTTGAGCCGTTCCCGGATGCGCGCAACCTCCTCCTGCGGCCGGATGTCGAGAATAATCATCGACAGGAACTCTTCGCGGCTGTAGCCATAGGTACTGACCGCGGCATCATTCACCGCGAGAAACCGCAGGTTCTCAAAATCGTATATCCACATCGGCAGCGGATTGCAGTCGAACAGATAGCGGTAGCGCTCCTCGCTTTCCCGCAGCGACTGCTCTGCCCGGCGCTTCTCGGTAACGTCGGTGAGCAAGGAAAGCCGGGCGCGGCGGCCGTCGACGACAAAAAACCTGGAGGTGACCTCGACATCCATGACGCTGCCGTCTTTCCTGACATGGCGCCAGGTGCTGACCGAATCCGCCTCTGTCCCGCGCTGCCTGATGAAAGCCTGCTGCGACTCGATATCTTCCGGCAGGTACAGTGCCTCGGGCGGCATGTTCGCGAATTCCTCGCGCGTGTATCCGTATAGCGCCACCGCCGCCTGATTGACATCGATAAGCCGGCGGGTTTCGATATCGCGCAGCCACATGGGCCGGGGGTTGGCATCGAACAGGTAGCGGTAGCGTTCCTCACCCGAACTCAGAGCCGTGGCCAACGCCTCCCGGCGGCGCAGCTGGGCGATCAGGGCGTAAGCCAGTATGGCGATGGTCAGCACAAACAGCAGGCCGGCAAGCGCCTCGATGCGCACGGTACGGCGCCAGCCGGCGAGGCTTTCCTGTTCGCCAAGTCCGACCAGCACCACCAGCGGAAAACCCGGCACGGTTCGATAACCGAAAATGCGGCTAATGCCATCGATTGCGCTGCTGGTGCGGTATATGCCGCGCGGTGAACGCTCCAGAAGATCGCTGAATATGGGGCGATCAGCAAATGATTTCCCGATCTCGCTTCCGGCGTGCGGCGCACGCACCAGCAGCGTGCCGTTGCGCAGGAACAGCGCGACCGAGCCCTCTTTGCCCACGTTCAGATCGGAATAGAGTTGCTGCACGTATTCGGTGTCCAGCGCCGCCACAATCACGCCATCAAATCCGCCGGCGCGCTTTTCCAGCCGCCTGCTCACGGCGATGAACGGTTTGCCGACAGTACGACTGACGATGGGCGCGCTGATGAACAGGCCCAGATCGGGGTTGTTGCGATGGACGGTGAAATATTCGCGGTCCGAAAAATCAACCCGCCTTGCCGGCAGTGAATCGCTGTCTGCGACCATCCTGCCGCGTTCATCAACGATGAACAATGCCCTGATGTGCGACAGCGCCGCTGCCGCCTGACGCAGTTGCCGGTGCAGAATGGCCTCTTGCCCGCCCTCTGCGCCGTGCGGCATGTCTGCAGTGCTGAAGATCAGGCTTTGCAGCGTGAAGTCCGTTGACTCCACCGCATGCAGGGTCTGGGTTTCGATGACCTGCGCCAGGTTTCCGGCGTTCTGGCGCGCCTGGCGCAGGATGCTCTCCCGCTCCGAACCCAGCCCGTAGCTGACCAGCAGCAGCGTCACCAGCACAATGAGGATGCTCGCCGCAATGATCAGCCGCTGCAGCCCCGTTATCGGGTTTCCCCGTGACGGAAGTTCGGGTACATCGGCCTGCAGCCTGCTGTCCACAAGCGCCAAGTTCGCCGCCTGGCGCCCCACGGCATACAGCAGTGCAGCCGAAACCACGACGAACAGCCACCCCTTGTAAGTCTGCAGCGAGGTCAATACGGCGGGATCGTCGGTGATCAGCCCGAGCAGCGCGTCCGAGGCGATGATCCACAGGCCGGCGACCGCGACATAAAGCAGGCAGGCCCACAACAGCCATGATCCACCGCGCCTGACAATCGCGTCGCGCATCTCTGACACCACCGCTCTGCCCCCTGGACTTGGCCGGCTTGTAGTAAGTGTAGTAAGAAGTACGGGGGCCCGGTGCATCAGGCATGTCTGCCTACCCCGCCATTTCATGCAACCGGCACCGCAGCGATTCCGATCCGGTCCTATATCACCTTGATTCGAAAACGTAAAAACCGGCACAACCGAAAAGATTATGCGAGTTTATGCGCAGTTTTGCCAGCAAAAACTGTGACGGCAGCAGCATCCTGGCCGTCCAAGACAAATGCCCGCGGGCAGCTGTAACCATTTGACCGTGATGCGGAACAGCAACCGCGAACAGGCGCTGCAATTCTTGCTGCGCGGGCTAGAGTCCCGCCAGCGTTTTCAGGTGCGTCATCACGCAACGGCCCAGGGCACCGAGTTCGTACCCGCCTTCGAGCACGGAAACGATGCGGCCGCCGGCATCCCTGTCGGCGACCTGCCGCAGTTCGCGCGTGACCCAGGCATAATCGGCCTCGACCAGATTGAGCATTGCCAGTTCGTCGTCGCGATGGGCATCGAAACCCGCGGAAATGAACAGCATCTCCGGCTTGAACGCCGCCAGCGCAGGCAGCCAGTGCTGCTCGACAGCGGCGCGGAACTCCCGGCCCGTGCTGTAGGCGGCGAGAGGAATGTTGACCATGCGCTCGGAGCGGCCCTCGATGCCGCTGTAAGGATAGAACGGGTGCTGGAATGTCGAAACCATCATGACCCGCGGGTCATCGCGGAAAATGTCCTCGGTACCATTGCCATGATGCACGTCGAAATCAACCACTGCCACGCGCTGCAGGCCGTGCTGCTCGAGAGCATGCGCGGCAGCCACCGCGACATTGTTGAACAGACAGAACCCCATGGCGCGCCGGCGCTCGGCGTGATGGCCGGGAGGCCTGACGCTGCAGAAAGCGCTGTCGGCCTTGCCGCTGACGACCATGTCCGTGCCCAACACGGCAGCGCCGGCCGCGCGCAATGCCGCCTTGAGCGTATACGGATTCATCGCGGTATCGGGATCAAGATGGGTGATGCCCCGTTCGGGCGCCGCCGCCTCGATGGCATCGATGTATCCCGGCGCATGCACGCGCTCCAGATGCTCGCGCGCGGCCAGCGGCGCTTCCATGTACTGCAGGCAATTGGCGAGCCCGGAGGCGATGAGCTGATCCTCCACCGCCTGCAGGCGCGCAGGCTGCTCGGGGTGATGGCCGCCCATGTCGTGCAGGAGGCAGTCGGGATGGGTGATGAAAGCTGTGGTCAAGTGCAGCCAGTGCAAAACGGTTTCGGTGATGACGTTGGCAATCTTATAATGGGTGATGTCCGGTGTCTAACTTCCTGTTGATTCAAGACTGATATTTACAGACGGATCACGATTCCAGCGTGGCACAACCTTATCCCCAGCACCTGGTCAGACAAGTCACGCTCGCCGACGGCACCGCGCTCACCATCAGGCCGATACGGCCAGAGGACGCGCGGATCGAAGCCGAGTTCGTGCGCAATTTGTCGGAGGAGTCGCGCTATTACCGCTTCATGGACACGTTGCGCGAACTGTCGCCGCAGATGCTGTCGCATTTCACGCATGTCGACTACGACCGCCACATGGCGTTCATTGCCGTTACCGGCGAAGGCGCGCGGGAAACCGAAATCGCAGTGGCGAGATACATTGTCAGCGACGACGCAACGAGCTGCGAATTCGCGGTCGTCGTTGCCGATGCATGGCAGCGCAAAGGCGTGGGTACGCTGCTCATGCGCACGCTGATCGAAACCGCGCGCGCGCGCGGCCTGCGCAGGATGTTCGGCGAAGTGCTGGCCGGCAACCATAAGATGCTGGAACTCATGCAGCGCCTCGGGTTCCAATTGAAGCTGGATCCCGGCGACCCGCGCCTGATGCGGGCCGAAATACGACTCTAACCTGCCGTGATGGCGCGGCGCCCCGCGCGTGACAAAGTGCGGGGACGAAATGCGACGGATGTGGCACACTCAAAACCATGGCGCAGAAAATCGATGAAGTAGTCTCCCAGGTCGGCAGCATCATCCTCGGCAAGGAGCACCAGATACGCCTCGCGGTCGCCTGCCTGCTGGCCCGCGGCCATTTGCTGATCGAGGACATTCCCGGCGTGGGCAAAACCACGCTCGCGCACGCGCTCGCCGCCTCGCTCGGCATGGGCTTCCAGCGCATACAGTTCACCAGCGACATGCTGCCGGCGGATATTCTCGGTGTCTCGGTCTACAACCGCGACAGCGGCGGCTTTCAGTTCCATCCCGGCCCGATCTTTGCGCAGGTGGTGTTGGCAGACGAGGTCAACCGCGCCACGCCCAAGGCGCAAAGCGCGCTGCTCGAGGCGATGGAGGAGCAGCAGGTCACCACAGAAGGCGAGACGCGCCGCCTGCCGCAGCCCTTTTTCGTGATCGCCACCCAGAATCCCTCCCACCAGGTCGGCACCTTCCCCCTGCCCGAGTCCCAGCTCGACCGCTTTCTGATGCGCATCCAGCTTGGCTATCCGGACGGCGCAGCGGAGCGTGCGCTGCTGCAGGGCCAGGACAGACGCGACCTGCTGCAGCAGCTTACGCCGCGCATGACCATCGAAGAACTGGCCGATCTGCAGCATCGCGCGCAGCAGACTCATGCTTCGACCGCGCTGCTCGATTACGTGCAGGCGCTGGTCAATCACACCCGCCGCAGCGCGGATTACGCCAACGGCCTTTCGCCGCGCGCAGCGCTGGCCCTGCTGCATGCAGCGCGCGCGTGGGCGCTGATGGACGGGCGCGGGCACGTGGTGCCCGAGGACATCCAGGCGGTGTTGTCCGGCGTGGTCGGCCACCGCCTGGCCCCGGCGGGTGGAATCGGCCAGGCCAACGGCGTGGATATTGCCGATCATCTGATCAAGCAGGTCGCAATTCCGTAGGTGGTTAGGAACAGGCGGGGCACGACACTCATGAACTCGAACCGCCCATGTGGATCTGGCGGCCGGCCTGCCCACTCCCTGGCCTCGTCAATCACGCTTCCATGTATGCCGCGCTGAAAAATCAGCTTTACAACTGGCTTTTCCAGCCGCGCGGCGCGCAGGCCGGGCCCGTCGTCCTGGTGCAGCGCCGTGTGTTCATTCTGCCGACACGGCAGGGGCTGGGCTTTGCCGCAGTCCTGCTGCTGATGCTCGCCGGCTCGGTCAACTACAACCTGAGCCTGGGTTTCGTGCTGACATTTCTGCTGGGCGCCATGGGCATCACCACCATGCTCCACAGCTTTCGCAATCTGGCCAATCTGCGGCTGTCGGCAGGACGCACGCAACCGGTGTTTGCCGGCAGCACGGCGCGCTTCACGGTATGCATTGAAAACACCGGCGACAGCGACCGCTACGGCATAGGGCTCGCGCGCGGCAAGCTGGGCACTGAATTTGTCGACGCGCCGGCACGCCAAACCGTGTTTGTCGGCATAGACATCCCTGCACTGCACCGCGGCCTGCTGCCACCCGGCAGGCTGACGCTGTTCACGCGCTATCCGCTGGGCCTGTACTACGCCTGGGCCTATTTTGAACCGGCCATGCAGTGCCTGGTTTATCCGCGCCCCGCTCCACCGGCATTGCCGCTGCCTGCGATGACGCGTACCGCGGGACAGGGCACCCAGCACGGGCAGGGGCAGGAGGATTTTTCCGGTTTGCGCCAGTATCACCCCGGAGACTCATCGCGCCACATCGCATGGAAAGCCGTGGCACGCGACCGGGGCCTGCTGACCAAACAGTTCAGCGGTCGCGCCGACAGCGAACTGTGGCTGTCCTGGGAACAGCTGCCGCCACACATGGGCCCCGAGGAAAAGCTGTCGCAACTGACGCGCTGGGTGCTCGACGCCGATGCAATTGGTTTGTCATTCGGCCTGGAACTGCCAGGCGACGCCATCCCCGTCGCCAGCGGCGAAGCACAGCGCGAGCGCTGCCTGGAAGCGCTCGCGCTGTTCGACGTCGCAACCCTCAAAGGCCATACCACCCACGATGCCGGAACATGAATCAGCACATGCAAGGTGCTGCACATAACCCGATGCACATACTCAGCCTGAGAAACACCTTGTGGCTGCTGGCTTCGCTCGCCATGGTGGCGGCGCCGCATGTCGAGCGCCTGCCCTGGTGGGTCGCCACCCTGGCGGCGATGCTGCTGTTGTGGCGCCTGCATCTGGCGCGCAGCCGCCTGCCGCTGCCGCGCAAGTGGCTGCTGCTGTGCGTGGTCGCCGCTGCCGCCGCAGGGATTTATCTGCATTACCGCACCCTGTTCGGACGCGACGCAGGGGTGACGCTGCTGATCGTGATGCTGGCGCTCAAAACCCTCGAAACCCGCTCGCACAGAGACGGCATCCTTCTGATCTTTTTAGGATACTTTATAGTCATCACGAATTTTTTGTATTCGCAGACCATCGCCACGGCACTCTACATGCTGGTCTGCGTATGGGTGATCACCGCAACCATGATCGGCCTGCATTACACCGGGACGCATCCCGGCTACCGCCACCAGCTGCGCAATGCCGGCCTGCTGCTGGCGCAATCCGCGCCGTTGATGCTGGTGCTGTTCCTGTTCTTCCCGCGCGTGCAGGGACCGCTATGGGGTCTGCCGCAGGATGCCTTCTCCGGAATCAGCGGCATGTCGGAAACCATGTCGCCGGGCAGTCTCATCAATCTCAGCCTGTCGGATGCCGTGGCATTTCGCGTCGAGTTCCAGTCGCCGGTCCCGGCACAGCGCAACCTGTACTGGCGCGGTCCGGTGATGTGGAATTTCAACGGCCGCACCTGGACTGCGAGACCTTATCAGTACCAGTTCAGCGAAATGCGTTTCAATACCGACGGCACAGCTGTCGGATACAGCGTGACGCTGGAGCCACACAATGACCGCTGGCTGTTTGCGCTCGACCTCCCCGCCATGGTGCCGCCGACTGCGCTTATCACCCGGGATCTGCAGCTGCGTTCGCGCACGCCGGTGGTCAATCGCATCCGCTACGACATGCGCTCCTACCTCCCCTATCAGTTTGGCCTGGACGAAACGCCGGACATGCTGCAGCGGGCACTGCAGTTGCCACCAGGCACCAACCCCCGCGCCGCGGAATTCGGCCGCAGCCTGCGCAGCAGATTTTCCGATGACAAGGCGCTGATGGGCGAAGTGCTGGCCATGTTCCGCAACGAGAAATTCTTCTACACCCTGGACCCGCCGCCGCTGGGCGAGCATCCGGTAGACGATTTCCTGTTCAAGACCAGGAGCGGTTTCTGCGAGCATTACGCTTCGGCATTCGCGGTCGTCATGCGCGCCGCCGGCATTCCGGCGCGCATAGTCGCCGGCTATCTGGGCGGCGAAATCAACCCGCTGGGCAATTACATGATCGTGCGCCAGGCCGATGCCCACGCGTGGACCGAGGTCTGGCTCCCCGGCGAAGGCTGGGTGCGGGTCGATCCGACTGCGGCGGTATCGCCGGTGCGGGTCGAGTCCGGCGCCGCGGCTGCCGTGCCGCAAGCGGGCACCCTGCCGATGTTTGCGCGCGGCGGCTATGCCTGGCTCAGGCAGATGCGCTTCTCATGGGATTCGCTTGCCAACACCTGGAATCAATGGGTGCTGGGCTACAACCCCGAGCGCCAGCGCACCCTGCTGCAGCGAGCGGGATTCGACGATGCCACCTGGCGCACGCTGACCGTCATCCTGGTCATTGCCACCGGCCTTATCGTGCTGGCGCTTGCATTGCTGATGCTGCGGAAAATGAAAAGAACGGAGCGCGATCCGGTATTGCTGTCCTATCTGAAATTCTGCGCCAAGCTCGGCCGCAAGGGACTGCCGCGCACGCCGGCTGAAGGGCCGTCAGACTATGCGGCGCGGCTGTCACGCGAGCGCCCCGACCTCGCGGCAGCGGTGACCGCCATCACCCGGCTGTATGTTGACTTGCGCTACGGCGCACGCCCCGATCCCGCTGCAGTGCGCGAACTGGAGCGGCAAACCAGACAGTTCAGCATCTGATCCATTATTGCGAAGGCTGCCGGCCGCACGAAAACGGCATAAGAACAACAGGTGGCATCTCATGACTGACAGCATACGCGCACGCATACTGGCAGCGGCAGGTATGACACTTTTCCTGCTGGGTGCAGCGGTCTGCGCCGGATGGTTGCTGCGCGTCGAGCGCCTGATTCAGCCGCTGCCTTTCTTCGGCCTGATGGTCATCGGCACCGCGGTTTGTTTCATGCTGGCCGGCGCAGCCACCGCGCTTTGCTCTCTGGATCGCCCGTGGTCGCAAGTCACCCGGCGCTGGCTGGCAATCACCGTCGCCGTCATTGCCGGTCTTTCCTTGCCCGCGAACATACTCGACCTTGCTCCGGATGCCCTCACCGAAGCGCATCGCTGGCTGCAGCCACACGCCCGCGCGCCGGGACAAATGGCCACCAGCACCGCATTCGCCTTCCTGTGCTGGAGTGCCGGCGTCCTCGCCCTGCCGTCCGCGGCACGCAGCAGCATGGCGAGGCGTGCGATTTCCGTGCTGACCGCACTGATCATCACGCTTGCCGTCACCGGCGGTGTCGGCAGGCTGATGCGCTTTGACCTGATATTCGAGCATTACCCGTTCGTGCTGATGGCCCTGCATACCGCAGGCGGACTGATCATTCTGGGCATGGCGCTATGGCTCGACTGCAGCCGCACCGACTGGCATGCGCGCGCCAATGCCGTGGCCGAATATCATCGCATCACCTGGATAAGCGCCATGGCGCTGGCAATCGCCGTCACCATCGGCGGCATGCTCGGGTATTTCATGGTCTCCAGGCAATCGCAGACTTTCCTCAACGAAAGCCTTGCCCTGACTTTGCAAAGCCGCGCCAACGCATTCGAACAGGCGCTGGAGGAACGCTATTTCCGCGCGGTGATGATTGCCACACATCCGACCATCCGCACCCTGCTGATCCGGCTGCGCGCCAATCCCGGCGAGCCTCAATCCCGCGAGGCCCTGGCGCAGATCATCAACAGCCATTTGCCCTTCGGATTTGGCGGCATCTCCCTGCATGACGCGGGCGGCAGGGTCGTGATCCACGCCGGGCAATTCATCGACAGCCCGGCACTCAGCGTGCAGATCAGGCGCGGGCAGGCAACACGCCTGATGTGGGCAGCCGATGTGCTCACGCTGCGCCATCGCATTCCGGTATTCAGCGGCGACGATCACCTCGGCGACGTGATCACCGAACAGCCGCTGCTGCAGCTGACCGCATCACTGTTCGATGTGCATGGCCTGGGCACCAGCGCCGAGCTTCAACTGTGCGGCCTGCGCGACGGGTATGCGCACTGCTTTCCCAACAGCCGCAATTCCGCGCCCTTCAGTTTCCCGGTCGGGCAATCAAAACAGCCCGGCCCCATGGAGCTGGCGCTGCGCGGATCCAGCGGGATAACACAATCATTTGATTATAAAGGAATAAGTGTAATCGCCGCGCACCAGAATTTTGCCGGCCGGACGCTGGGCATGGCGATCAAGATCAATACCGCGGATTACTACGCCGAGGTCCGCAACCATTTGCTCACCAGCATTATCGTCATCCTGTTTGCAGCCGGTCTCGGCACCCTGCTGATCCGCGCGCTCGTCGGCCCGCTGGTTTCGCGCATTTCGCGATCGGAACGGGCGCTGAGGTTGAGCGAAGAACGCCTCAAGCTGGCGCTTGAAGCATCGCACCTGGCGCTGTGGGACTGGGACGTGGCCGCCGGCCAGATCTACCTGAGTGCGCAGTGGAACGCGCTGCTGGGCGGCGAGCGGCGGCAAAGCACGGCGACGCTGCAGCAGTTGCAGGACCTGGTGCACCCGGAGGACCTGCCGGTTCTGCAGCAGCGCCTGATCGAAGTATTGAAAGCCAACGCCGGAACGTACGACTGCGATCACCGCGTGAGGAATTACAGCGGCCAGTGGCAATGGATACGCTCACGCGGCAAGGTCACCGACCGCGACGCCAACGGCCGCGCATTGCGCGTGATCGGCACCAATGTCGATATCGACTCGCAAAAGCAGTCTGAAATGGAGCTCGCCCATCGCGCTGCGCATGACGGCCTGACCGGGCTGCCCAACCGCAGCCTGTTTCATGACCGCATGAGCCAGGCCATCGCGCGCAGCCGGCGCAACGCCACGCTGATGGCGGTGATGTACCTCGACATCGACAAGTTCAAGAACATCAACGATACCCTGGGACACGCCATGGGCGATGCGCTGCTCAAAAGTTTTGCCTCGCGCCTCACGGACTGTGTCAGGAGCACCGACACCGTGGCGCGCCTGGGCGGCGACGAATTCGCGGTCATTCTGGGAGAGATCGATGAGCGCGAGGACGGCTGCCGCATCGCCGGGAAAATCGTTGAGGCCATGCGCCCAGAATTCACTTTGGAATACCGCCCGCTTGCCATCACCACCAGCGTAGGCATCGCTTTCTACGATGGCAGCGGCGAAATGACGGTTGCCGGATTGGTTAAAAAAGCCGACGAAGCGCTGTATCAGGCGAAAGGGGCCGGCCGCAACAATTATCAGGTTGCGCCTTAAGCGCGATCAGCCGGCGCGCTCCGGCAGGAGCCTGGCAGGATCGACCGGCCTGCCCATGCGCCGGATCTCGAAGTGCAATTTCACCTGGTCGGTGTCGCTGTTGCCCATCTCGGCAATTCTTTGCCCGCGCGCCACTGTCTGGCCTTCCTTCACCAGCAGTTCACTGTTGTGCGCATACACGCTGAGGAAGGTATTGTTGTGCTTGATCACGATCAGCTTGCCGAAGCCGCGTATGCCGGTGCCGCTGAAAATCACCCGCCCGGGGGCGCTGGCATGGATCGGCTGCCCCAGTTTGCCGGCAATGACAATGCCCTTGCTGGTGCTGTCGTTGAAGCCGGCGATCACCCTGCCCGCCGTGGGCCAGGCCCAGTCGAGATCGTCGTCGCCCTGTGCCGCGGGCTTGCTGGCTTCGGTTTTCGGCTCGGGCCTGGCTTCCGGTTTCAGGGCTGTCGTCGGGGTTTCGGTTTTCGCCAGCTGCGCATAGGCCTGGTCCGAATATGGCACCCGCACTCCCTGCGGCTGCGTCTTGGTATTGCCATCAGCGGCGACAGCAGCCGGCGGCTTGCCGTCGAGCGGCCGCGCTTCCAGGGTGCCGGGCGCTGTCTTGAGCGGCGCGGCTACCACGGCGCCGGCCGGCGGCGTCAGCCTCAGTTGCTGGCCGATGCGTATTCTGGACGGGTCTATGCCGTTCCATGCGGCAAGTTCGCGGTAATCCAGGCCGTGGTCGAGCGCGATGCTGTACAGGGTATCGCCCTGTCTGACGGTATAAAACTCGGCGCGCGCATCGGGCGGCCGCGGCGCAGGCTTGGCGGCAGCCGCGGGCGGCTTGGTGGTCCTGGACTGCGGTGCGCGGTCCGAAACCGGCGCCGGGCGCTTGGCAATGCACCCCGCCATCGTGATCACCAGGACAAGCGCGCAGGCCAGCGTGCCGGACCGGAAAGACCGGCGTATCGTTGGCGTCATTGCTGGCGTATCGTGATTCATGCTGTTCCAGGCAAAAGCGGCACAAACTTAACCGGGTCCATCTTCTTCTCGACATAGCCTTGCGGCGTGCGTTCTATGACGCACAGGCGCTGCTCGCTGTTGCTCGACAGGGGCAAAATCATTCTACCACCCACGTTCAACTGCCCAAGCAGGGTTTCCGGAACATGCGTCGCGGCGGCAGCCATCACGATGGCGTCAAAAGGCGCAGCTTCCTGCATGCCCAGCATACCGTCGCCATGACGCAGCCTGGCATTGGTCACCCGCACGTCGCGCAGATTGCGGCGCGCTTTCGCGAGCAGGGGCGCCAGTCGCTCAATCGAATAAACCTCCTTTGCCAGCCTGCCGAGGACGGCAGTCTGATAGCCGCAGCCGGTGCCGATTTCGAGCACCTTGTTTAGTGTGCCGCCGGCGCGTGCAAGTTCCGTCATGCGCGCAACGGTATAGGGGCTGGAAATGGTCTGTCCGAAGCCAAGCGGCAGCGAAATATCCTCATAGGCGCGGCTTGCCAGCGCCTCGTCGACAAAAAGATGGCGTGGCACCTCGCCCATCACCGACAGCACCACCTCGTCGCGTATGCCCTCGTTGCGCAGGCGCTCCACCATGCGCATGCGGGTGCGCTGCGAGGTCATGCCGATGCCGGAATGCCGTGTGGTCACCGGGTTGCTCCGATACCGGCGCCGACGCACGCGCTCATGGCGCATTCTCCAGCCATCCACGGACCGTCTCGATCTGCGAAAAACGCGTCAGGTCCATCTGCAAGGGCGTGATCGAAACCATCTGTGCGGACACGGCATGAAAATCGGTTCCCTCGCCTGCATCCTGCGCCCCGCCGGCGGCGCCCACCCAGTAGACGACATCGCCGCGCGGCGTTGCGGATTTGACCACGGGCTCGGCCTTGTGGCGTTTCCCCAGTCGTGTCACCACCATTCCGCGCAACTGTTCATGGGTCACATCCGGCACGTTGACGTTGAGCAGCACGCCGGTTTCGCGCAGGGGATTTTTGCCGAAACGCGCGGCAAGCCCGCACGCCACGCGCGCTGCGGTATCGAAATTGCCTCCGCTGCTCGCCACCAGGGAAATTGCGATCGACGGGATGCCGAGCAGGAATCCTTCGGTCGCGGCCGCCACGGTTCCGGAATAGATCGTGTCGTCGCCCATGTTGGCACCGTGATTGATGCCGGAAACCACGATGTCGGGAAGGTGTTCGAGCAGGCCGGTGACCGCAAGATGCACGCAGTCGGTCGGCGTGCCGTTGACGTAGTAGAAGCCATTGTGCGCACGCTTCACCGTCAGCGGCCGGTCCAGCGTCAGCGAATTGCTGGCCCCGCTGCGGTCGCGCTCGGGCGCCACCACGGTGACTTCCCCCAGCGCCGACAGCGCCTGCGCGAGCACGGTAATGCCCGGAGAAAAATAACCGTCATCGTTGCTCAACAGGATGCGCATGTGCTGGACGGGGAAGACACTGAAAATCGAAAATTGCGGAGTGAAAACTGCCGGCGGCTCTTTTCTTTATGGCATGCGTGGCCTGGTCTGGCGATATTGCGAAGCACGTCCGATTGTATCATGCAGTCCCGGTGCGCCCGGAATTGATGCTAGGATACGGGCTTTCAAAAATCCGGGGAATTTTCATGAATAACATCGGCTTTCGCATCCTGCCGTTCGCCCAGCGTCCCTCTTCCAAGCTTCTTGCGGAACTGAAGCACATCGTTACCGCGCACCTGAGCGACAACATGAACCGCCTGCACTCCGTGGCTGCCGAAATCCGCCCCTTCCACAAGGGCGGCAAGCTCATAGGCCCGGCGCTGACGGTCAAGGTACCGCCGGGTGACAACCTCATGGTGCACAAAGCCATAGACATTGCCCGCCCCGGAGATGTGATCATGGTCGATGCCGGCGGCATCACCACGCAGGCCATCATCGGCGAAATCATGAGCAACCATGCCGCGAGCCGGGGTGCGGCTGGCATGGTGATAGACGGCTCCATTCGCGACGTAGATGCAATCGGCGCCTCGTCGTTTCCCGTCTACGCCTGCGGCGTCACCCACCGTGGGCCCTACAAGAACGGGCCGGGTGAAATCAATGTGCCGGTTTCGATCGGCGGCATGGTGGTCAATCCCGGGGACATCGTCGTCGGTGATGAGGACGGCCTGGTCGTGCTGCCGCAGGATATTGCCGCCGGCGTGATCAAGCTCGCCAAAATCCAGGCCGCAAAGGAGGCGGCCATACTCAAGGCGATCCGCAAGGGGAAACTCGACCGCGCATGGGTGGACGAGACGCTGCGGGAGAAAGGCTGCGAGTTCTGATGCAGCCGCTGCCGGTTAGGCGCAAACACTAGACCGGCAGCGCAAACTCGCGGTCGTGTTCGAGCGAGGGCATCATGCCTCTGATCTTCGCCACCCGTGCAGGCTCGATGTCGGCGTAGACGATCTCCGGCGCTTCGCCGCCCTCGGCGAGAATCTCGCCCCACGGATCGATGACCAGGGTGTGGCCATAGGTCTGGCGGTTACCAGGGTGATCGCCGCACATGGCGGGCGCCAGGATAAAGCACTCGTTCTCGATGGCACGCGCTCTGAGCAGCGCATGCCAATGCGCCTTGCCGGTCTGGCGCTGGAACGAGGACGGCACGGTAATGAACTGCGCTCCTGCCCGTGCCAGAGCGCGGAACAGCTGCGGGAATCTCAGGTCGTAGCATACCGTCATGCCCAGCTTTCCCCACGGCGTATCTGCCGTCACCGCGCGTGCGCCCGGGCGATAAGCCGATGATTCACGGATGACCTTGCCGTCGGGCAGGGTGACGTCGAACATGTGTATCTTGTCGTAAGTGGCAATGACGATGCCTTCATCCGAAATCAGGAATGAACGGTTGGCGATGCGCTCATCGTCCGTGCGCAGCGTCAGCGACCCGGCCAGCATCCATACTTTCAGTTCGCGAGCGAGTGCGCACAATTGCGGCAAGGCCGGCGTGCCATCGGCGGCCAGGGCGCGCTCGCGCATCACCCGTCCGCTGCCGTCCATCATCAGGGCATATTCGGGCATCAGCACGAATTTTGCACCGCCGGCGACCGCCTCGCGCACCATGGCGGCGACGCTGGCAAGATTGGCCTCAAGGTCGTTGCCGGAATTGAGCTGAAGACATGCAATGCGCAACGAGGAACTCATGTGTAAAACCAAAGGGGGAAATGAAGACGATGGGTGAGATTGGCCGGAGCGCGGGCATTTGAATCCCGTTTCTTGCCGTTTCTGTCGTTTTTCTGCCGATTCTCGCGACCTTGGCCGATTCTAGCTTGCGGCCTTTTATCGATCAATACCTTGCACTGCCACACGTGCTACACAACCAAGGTCGCAACAGCCCAGATCAGCAGCAGTCCCCCGGATAATTTCCCGATTGTCTCCCCGGCCGGCAAAAGCTTTTCTGCGAGGACCAGCAGCGTCAGCACGACGATCCAGATCACATTCATCACGCCCCCGACAAAGAGCAGTGCCATCAGCATCCAGCAGCAGCCGACGCAAAACGCGCCATGCCGGACGCCCAGCACGAAACTCCCCAGCTGGCCGGGACGCCAGTACTCGGTCAGGAATCGCACCGGACTGCGGCACTGCGCCAGGCAGGCGCGCTTGAGCGGGGAAAGCTGATACAGGCCTGCGGCGAAAAGCACGGCTGCCGAAAGAACGGCGCTGCGCGACCACAGCATCATTTCAGAGATCAGGCCGGTCGGTTCCAGCGCCTTCTGCAGCGTCCCCGCGGCAACCGCGAATGCCAGCCAGACCGCCAGATAACCGGCCAGCAGCAGCAGCGAAGACAGGTAGATATTCCGGCCTATCCCGGCATGACGGCGAAGCACCAGACCGTAAAGAAGCACCAGGGGAGCCGCACTTGGTATCATCATCGCGATCATCATCACCCACCACATGGTGATAACGATCGCCAGGGAAACATCCATGCTGCCCATGACGTGGGCCTGCAGGTGCGGAAACAGGCTCAAGGTTGTCATGTCGAGCGCAGACATCCCCATGCCGGCTCCGTCCCAGAGATAGCTCCAGGCGAGCGCAACCATTGCGACGAGCCCGACGCCAAGGACCATTCGCTCGCGCCGCAGAACGCCCTCGATGACGGTCATGCAACGGCGCGGTGCCGGATCAATCCCTTGCCGTTCATGTGCAGGAGCGCGAATTGCGCGTAGCTTTCCTTGAGATCCACGACAAGATTGCCGCGTGAACGGCTGGATGCCGAGCCGATCTCCGCCAGCTCATACTCGAACCCATGCGGCAGGTCGATGCGCGCCCTGTGTTCCTGCCCGGTAATCGGGTTGCGGATCGGTTCGCCGACAAGTTCGAACACGCCATCAGCGCGCACCTTGCCGCGCCGCGCCTCGACGTCCACCTCGTAGTCGATCGTCGTGAAAATCGGATCAAACACCTGCTCTAAGGTCGTCGCAAAAACCGCGAACATCGTGGCGAAAGGCTCGGTGTCCTGCCCGGACATGATCTTGAGCAGTGCTTCGCGCTGCCGTGCATTTGCCCTGATGTCGACTATTGGCTGGCACTTGCCTTTGCCTTCGTGAATCGGACCGGGCCAGTGAAACACAACCCCGATCTTCAGGCCATCAAGTCGCACCTCGCCATGATGACCTTTATCGATACCGATCGCACCCATCGCCTCGCAAAATCCCTTGGTAGGCAGGGCATTGAACTGGCACGGGCAGCCGTAAGAGCAATTGCAGTTAATCAACTCGGTGCCTTGAATTTCCCATGGGGTCATATTCACGCTCCTCATCGATGCAACGCGTGAAATCTTATCTTGATTCGCATGGCGGCGGAAGCCGGCAGCCGTGCATCGCCCCAAGAAACGGCGGGCCAGAAAAATTGATGGCCAGGGCGCAAGGATTCCATCACTGGCTGCCTTCATTTCAAACGCAATTGAAACGAAAAATTATATTATTAATCAATATGTTATATATCAACACAATGTGACTGTTCTATCATCACCGGCCACGCAGGACTACTGCATGGTCACCCCTCGCACCCATCGCCGCAAATACGAGAAGACATTCCGGGTCGAAGCGCCGTTTAAGGAAAAATTAAGCATTCCTGAGCCAAGATTTAGGAACGGCGATACCGCCAGCTGCATACACTGCCCTGCGAATCAATTCGTCACATTTCAGACACAGGTTGGGGAGAACTACCGATGAACGCAAAAACAGCAATCGCTGCCGCCGATACGGCACACGCCCGCTTGCGGCGCCTCGAAACCATGATGATGATCCGCGCCTACGAGGAACGGCTCGTCGAGTTGCAGCGCAACGGCGCACCCGGCACCTGCACCAGCGTCGGCCAGGAAGCCAGCGCGGTGGGCGTGGTTGACGCTCTTGAAAAACGGGACCGGATCCTGACCAATCACCGCAGCGCCGCCCACCTCATTGCACGCGGTGCCGAACCGCGCCGGCTGATGGCCGAAGTCCTGGGCCGCGTCGATGGCTATTGCGGCGGCCGCAGCGGCAGCCTGCATATTTCCGCGCAGGAACTTGGCGTCGTGCTTACCTCCACCATCGTCGGCGGCGAGCTGTCGATGGCGCCAGGCGTCGCGCTGGCGCAGAAAATGGGCAAAGGCGAGCGCGGTGGAATCGTTGCCGTGTTCTTCGGCGACGGTGCCGCGTGCGAAGGCATATTCCACGAATCGCTGAACCTCGCAGTGCAGTGGCAACTGCCGCTGCTGTTCGTCAGCGAGAACAACCAGTGGCAGGCATACGTGCATCGCCTCGAAACCATGCCCGATGAGGCGATATCGTCATGGGCGCGCGGCCACGGACTGCCGGTGCAGCGCGTCGACGGTAACGATGTCGAGGAAGTGCACGCCGCAACTGCCCAGGCTGTCGCACAGATCCGCGAGACCGGCAAGCCACGATTCCTCGAACTCGTGACCTATCGCCTGCGCGGCCATGTCGAACCCGACGATCAGTCCTACGTCGATATGGACGAACTGAACCGCTGGCGCGAGCGCGATCCGATTCGCCTGCAGGGCGATCGATTGATTGCGGAAGGTGCGCTTGATGCCGGCGCGCTCAAGAAGATGCAAGTACGTGTCCGCACGCAAATCGAGGCCGCGACAGCGTTCGCGCAGGCAAGCGCATGGCCCAAGACCGACACGCTCACACAACACGTTTATGCCTGAAGGAGAACTCAAAATGCCCCTTATGACCGTTGAACAGGCTATCAGCCAGGCGCTGCGCGAGGAGATGCAGCGCGACGCCAGCGTGATGCTCATGGGTGAAGGCGTGGCAACCAAGCGCGGAGATTTCGTCAAAAGTTTCGGCGCCGAGCGTGTGCGCAACACACCGCTTGCCGAGGCCGTCATCAGTGGCACCGCGGCTGGCGCCGCCGCATCCGGTTTGCGGCCGGTGATCGACCTGCTGTTCGCGCCCTTCCTGACCTATGCGATGGATGCGCTCGTGAACAGTGCCGGCAAGCTGCGATACCTTTCCGGCGGACAGTTCAAATTCCCGCTGGTGGCGATGAGCATGACCGGAAGCGGCTGGGCGGTCGGCGCTCAGCATAATCACAACCTCGAGGCAATGTTCGTCCACGCCCCCGGGCTTAAGGTGGTGATGCCCTCGGAACCGGCGGACTTCAAGGGACTGCTCAAATCCGCGATCCGCGACGACAACCCGGTGATGTTCTTCACCGATCTGGGGCTGCTGCAGCACGAAGGCGAGGTGCCCGAGGACACCGAATACACGGTTCCGATCGGCAAGGCGGCCGTGCGGCGCGCAGGCAGCGACGTCACGCTCGTGAGCTATGCCAAAACCGTAGGCGCATGCCTCAAGGCGGCTGAGCAGCTGCAGGCGGAACAGGTTTCGGCCGAGGTGATCGATCTGCGCAGCCTCAAGCCCCTCGATGAAACGACCGTCCTGCAATCCGTGCGCAAGAGCGGCCGGCTGGTAATCGTTCACGAGGCAAGCGGCCTGTGCGGCATCGCTGCCGAGCTTGCGGCGCTTGCCGCGACGAAGGCGTTCGATGCGCTGCGCGCGCCAGTTGTGCGCCTGACCGGCCCCGATGCGCCCACCGCGTCATCCTGGATGCTGGAGCAGGCCTCCGTGCCGCAAGCCGAAGCAGTAACGCGCGCCGTGCTCGACATGATGCGCGTCACGCAGCGGCCGACGCGGGACAGGGTTCTTGCCCTTGCCTGAGACTTCCGTGCAAGCTAGCGGCCGGGCGCGTCCGTGAGCAGCAGCGGCCGGCCGGCCTTCAGGCGGAAACGTCCGCGGCCGGTCTTTTCGATGGACACCGCGGCGCTGCGCTCGGCGAGCCGGCGCTGCAAGAGGATCAATCGCGCCTCCAGGTTGTCGCTGATCTCCGGCAGGCGCAGCGCCGGATCGAGCCTCAGCTCGCGATTGCTGAACTCGGTCCGCCCGGTATCAAGATAGTCCCGCACCAGTTTCCAGAAAATCGCGCCGGCCACGCCCTTGATAAGATATTCGTTGTCGATGAATACGCTGTGGTCTGCGGCAAAATGCCGGATCATGAGCGGCGTGCCCTGCACCGCTGCCGGCAGCGGCGCCTCGACCTCACCTTCGTCCTGCTGCTCGGCAGCGTCTGACAGCAGCTTCATCGCGAAAGCCAGCTGGCCGGCAATCACCATCAGTGCATCCTCGTCCTCATAGGTGAAACGCAGATCCTGCGGGCTTTCTACGTACAACACGCCAAGCAGGCGGCGACCCAGCATCAACGGCACTGCCAGCTGACTGCTTGAATCAGGCAAGCCGGGAAACGGGATCTCGGTCTCGAGCGCGTCACCGTCCCTGCTGTTCTCAAATCCCTGGCGCGTGGCGCGGCTGTACAGGTATTCCTGGGCCGCGTGGCCGATGCGGATCGGCGTGCACTCGCGCGCGGCCACGCCGATGATGCCCTCGCCCAGTCCGATCTCCGAGCCGACGCCTGATTGCGCATAACCGCGCGTGGCAACGGTGTAGAGGCGTTGACGGGGTTCGTCGTGCATGAGCAGCATCGCATGCTGGATGTCGCAGTGCTGCTCGAGTCCCTGCAACGCTTCGTCGAAGAGATGCGCGAGATCGCGGCAATCGGCGAACCGGCCCAGGCAGGCCCGCAGTCCGGCAAGCAGATGCGGACGCGCGGCATTCGTCGCAGGCACGCCGCCGCCAACCTGCTCTATGCCCAGCACGCGGTAGACATCCGAGCCCATCAACCGGAATACCTTGCTCATTCCGGTATGCGACGCAATGCCGGCAAGCTTGGCCTTCATGTTCTCGAACAGCGGGCCCGCAGTTTCAGTGCGCAGATATTCAAGCCGCATGCGGTAATGGGTGGCCGTATCCGGATCGACCACCTGCACCACCGCGAGCGGGTTTGCCAGGATATTCCTGCGTGTCGTATTGAAGAACTGGTAGGTCAGCGCGACGTGCTCCTGATCGACGTAATGCACCTGCGACAGATAGGCGACATTCGGCGTCCCGTCCGGCGCGCACGTGGCGATTGATGACGGCACTGCGCCTTCGAAACAGCGCCGCAGCATCCCGAGCGTCAGGGTCATGCCTTCTCCGCGAGCGGACGGCCGGCATTGGGGCCTGGCGTCTGGACGAAAGCGGCCGTCGGCTCGAACAGCAGCCCGACATGCTCTTCGTCAAGACCGGACACCACCCAGCGGGCGAACGGCTCCTTGTAGCCGACACTGCGGATTTCATCGAAGAAGCTGTCGGCATAGGCTTTGATGCGCGCGTGGTCGTCGGCGTCCAGCGGAATGATGTCGGCCTTGAGGCCTTTCAGCTGCAGGGTCTCGTGGGTCCGCGGCAAGGTGAACACGGCGGCAATGGCGCCGCCGGCGCGCACATCCGCCAGCACCCCGGCTGCGCGCAGCACCGGCACAAACACCGTCACCTGGCGCCGGTCGGCGGATACGCGGCAGCCGTGTGCGCGCACCAGCGACGGCACGCGCGCCGCGCTGCATGACGCCACGTTCATCGCGACGCGATGAATGATGAAGGCAGCGCGCTCCTCATCGAGCAAGGGGGCGATTAGCCGGTTTTCAGACATGCGGAGATTAACGACTGCAACGCCAGAGGATGCAGCACACGGGCTCTGGATACATCACCTGCGAATAATACGATGCCATATCCTCTTAAGGCAAAATCGGCATCAAATTCGCCCCCTCGATCAGCGCCATATCAGGCAGCCTCAGGTCTCAATAACGTGCCGCAGGTTGTCTACTGACACAGGAACATTCGCATAAAGTATGTCGGGCGGCGCGCCGTACTTCTCGGTGACCATGGCCTTCCACTCAGGCGTATAGCAGGCCTCGGCATCCGCCTTCGATTTCCACAGGTAAATGCCGCCCGCCTTGTCACCCGCCTCGGTAACGTAGTAATGCTTTCGAAGCAAACCCGCTTTTCCCAGGTACTTTGGCGCGGTTGACTGAAATACGGCGGCGGCTTCCTCCACGGTCCAGCGTTTCGCGAGCCTGAAAGTCACTATGGAAACCATCATCATCAATTCTCCTCAATTAGTGATCGAGTTCCCGAACTGTTAGAGAGTCAGGCCCGCGTCTTCATCGGCAAGCAGGGAGCACATGCCGGTCAGTAACGACCCGGCTACTTAAGTCCCAGTTCCCCCATGAAATCGACGACAAAGTTTCTCGCCCGGCCTGCGGAAACCATTATTCCAACAGATAGCGCCTCCTTCATCTCGGCGGTGGTGGCCTTGGCTTCCTTCGCACCTGCGAAGGCGTTACGCAGTCAGGTAGGGCACCCTGCGGCCACCGCACATCCCATCTGAATCAGCCTCCGGGTCTTCGCATCCAACACTTCCTCATACTCAAAATCGATTTGTATCTTTTTTTGTATCGCCATGATTTTTCCTTTTCTGGACTTCTTTCAGCTTGTGGAAAATCGGCACCTCCGCTGGCGCCGAACGCTCACTGCAGCCTTACTTACTACGAACGCAGGACCAGCACCAGATATCCCATTGGCAGCATGACCCCCTCGCCGCTCTCATACTGCCGAAGCGCCAAGGCGATCTCCTCATAAAACTCGCCTCGCTGATTCTCCGGCACCTTGGACATTGCAAGGCGGCTCGCGACGCCCCCGGAGGCGAGCGCTTCGATAAAATTGCCGATCGATGGAAAGCGCGCGGTTCCGGATACCACTCGGACATTGATATCACTGAAGCTCGCTTTTTCTGCATACGCGCGAAGCTTGCCGGCATCACCCAGCGCATTGGCCTTGAGCATGGGTGTCGCATCGACGTTGCGACGTCGAAGTATCTGCACCACCGCATGCTGTCCTTCGCAGCGTTCGATGGCGTCCCAGACAATCGCGACTAGTCGTCCGCCGGGCTTCATCACGCGCCGCATCTCCGCAAGACCGGCAGTGCAATCGGGCAGAAATTGCAGTCCTTGCAGGCAAAATACAAGATCGAATGTCCCGCGCTCGAACGGCATCGCCAGCGCGCTGGCACAATGCCAATCCAGGCTAACTTCGCCGGTACTATGAGCAAGGGAGCGCGCCACCTCGATCATTGCTGGATCGATATCCAGTGCCGCCACCCTGCCACCAGGCATAACGCGAGGCAACGCCAAGCGGACCGCGATACCCGTGCCGCAACAAACGTCAAGCACCTGCTCCCCCGGCCTCGGTGAAGCAACATCGACCGCCTCAATCGCCTGTGGCCCTTGGAACGCCGGCACAAGGAATTTCTCGTACGCCCGCGCTGTAGTGGTATCGAGTGAAGTTGTCATTTCTACCATGACTCCATTCATCCGCGGCCAAATATTGAAGGCTCTCGCTTTGATAGCTTGGGGAGCTGCTGATGCATTGCCTGCCAATAATACGCCGTCATATCCCCCGTGAGTAAAATTGATACCCGCTGTTGACTTGGATCGCCCCACGGCATGAGCTAGTCATTCGCTAGCCCCAGAAATGAAAAAGGCCTCCTTGACGGAAGCCTTTGATTTGATGGTCGGGGCGAGAGGATTTGAACCTCCGACCACCTGCACCTCATTTGGACTCTAGTTAATTATTTATTTTATTAATCAATAGCTTACAATGCTCGCCATTCTTGATAAGAAGTATCACGAAGTCTCACGAAGTCTCGTAAAGCCCCACAAGGTCGCAAACCAGTTACATGTATACATTTTCGTGTTCCATTGGTTTGGCTCTTCTACTTAGCGTCAGTCTTCGCATCTCCTCTCCGACAAAAAAAATCCGGCGTTCTCTGGCAGCGTGCCTTCCCCATGATTACGCCCGTTTCCTTATCTTTGATGTGCAATTCAACGGGCTCAATTTCTCTATTTGAATCCATTACGTAATGTCTTCCCTCATGAGCCTCGAAATGCACGCTACCTTCACAATAGCAACGGAATAAATCTCCCATCCCCACCGTTAGCCTGTCATAGACTAACTCCGCCTCAATAACATGAGCCCCCGGCGGAATTTGGAAAACGCGGGACATAGCCCTTACCTTTTCGTCATCAATTTGCCTGACGTTTAGATGGTGTCCACCAAAGGAACCAATTAAGATAAAGAAACCTGAACTGATTGTCTCTTCGACAGTAGCAAGCTTTTCTTCTGGGATATTTAACGCTGACTTAACCCGTAAAGTATAGGGCGCGCATCCTGAAGTAATGGATGCAAAGACTGCCACCAAGGCACCCAGCTTCAAAACAGTTTGGGCAAGTGGGGGTTTCCTCGATTCCATTGCGCTACCTCCCAATGCGAACCGACCAAAGTTCCGCTTAGTCTAATCCCTATTCGGCTGACCGTATGCGCCGAATCGAAAATGGAACTCACCCTTAAGTTAGAAATGAAAAAGGCCTCCTTGACGGAAGCCTTTGATTTGATGGTCGGGGCGAGAGGATTTGAACCTCCGACCACCTGCACCCCATGCAGGTACGCTACCAGGCTGCGCTACGCCCCGAATGTGCGAATTATAACAGACCTGCTTCTTGCTGATGGAATCGGCTGAACCGCCGGGAGCCACAGAATCGGAAAATCGTCAGGCCCGCAAAAGCTCGATGACGCCCTGGATTTCCTTGCGCACAAAACTGTTTCCGCCCCTGGAGCCTGACTGGCGCGCAGGTTTGATGGGTTCCGCAACGAGTTCATCCAGACGGTTGCGCGCGCCGCTGATGGTAAAACCCTGGTCGTAAAGCAGCTCGCGGATGCGGCGGATCAGCAGCACTTCGTGATGCTGGTAGTAGCGCCGGTTGCCACGGCGCTTGACAGGCTTGAGCTGGGTGAATTCCTGTTCCCAGTAACGCAGCACGTGAGGCTTGACGCCACACAGCTCGCTGACTTCACCGATAGTGAAATAGCGTTTCGCCGGAATCGGCGGAAGCTGCGCGTTAGGACTTTGGTTTGCTTCCATGATAATGCTGCTCGACCATCGCCTTCAGTTTTTGCGATGCATGGAACGTCACCACCCGCCGCGCGGTGATTGGTATTTCCTCGCCGGTCTTGGGATTGCGACCCGGACGCTGCGGCTTGTCACGCAACTGGAAATTGCCGAATCCGGACAACTTGACGCCGCTGCCGCTCTGCAGCGCCGTCCGGACCTCCTCGAAAAACGATTCGACCATGTCCTTGGCTTCACGCTTGTTGAAACCCACCTTCTCAAACAAGAGGTCAGCGAGTTCGGCCTTGGTTAAAGTCATGTTTTCCCCTTTTCAACGAAGCTTCGCGCTGAAACGTTGTTGCAAAACTTGGATCAGTTTGGAGACCGCAGAATCCACTTCTGCGTCGGTCAAAGTCTTATGAGTATCCTGCAATAACACCCTGAATGCAAGACTTTTTTTGCCCTTTTCTATCCCTTCCCCCTGGTAGACGTCAAACACCACGATTTCGGTCACTATGCCGGGTTGCTCACGCTGCAGAGCATCCAGTATCGCCTGATACTCCAGGCCGGCATCAACAATCACGGCGACGTCGCGCTGCACTGGCGGAAATTTTGATATTTCCTTGTAGGCCGGCAGCGCTCTCTCGGCAATGCTTTCTAGGTCAAGCTCGAAGAGAACCGGCGCGAGGGACAAATCATACTTCTGTTGCCAGCGCGGATGCAATTCCCCCACCCACCCAGCCATATGACCGTTACATATCACGCGCGCCGACTTCCCCGGATGCAGCGCCGCATGCTGCGCTGCTTCGAATCGAACCGGGCGTGGCATGAACAGCGCCTCCACATCGCTTTTTACATCGTAAAAATCGACCGCCCGTGACGGGCGGCTGCCCCATTGTTCGTGCACTGCACCACCGCAGGCAATGCCGCCAATTCGCAAAATTTGCGCATGCACGCCCTGATCTGTCATGGCAAAACAGCGCCCAATCTCGAACACGCGGACTCGGGGTTGCTTGTGGCTGAGATTAAACGCAACGCAATTGACCAGGCTGCCGATCAAGCTGGAACGCATGACGCTCATCTGGCTGGCGATCGGATTGGCAAGCGCCACAGGCTGGGCGTTGGCGCAAAAATCCTGCTCCCACTCCCGGTCAACGAAGCTGTAGGTCACGATTTCCTGGTATTCGCGCGCGACAAGCAGCCGGCGCAAGGTTGCACCATCGCGGCGGCTTTCAGATGCAGGCAGCATGCAGGCAGGCGCGACCGGCACGGCAGCCGGGATATTGTCATAGCCGTGGACGCGCGCCAGTTCCTCGATGAGATCCTCTTCAATCGCGATGTCAAAACGGTGCGCCGGCGGCGTGACTTGGAACTCGTCGCCTGACACGGTGAACTCGAAACCGAGGCGATGCAGGATGTTTCCGGCTTCGGTTGAGCCCATCCTGATTCCGAGCAGTTGCCCGGCGCGCGCTAGGCGCATCCGCACCGGCGTCCGCGGCGGCAGTTTGGCTTGCGCCTCGCATACCGGTCCCGCCTTGCCACCGCAGATTTCGAGCACCAGCCGGGTGGCGCGTTCCAGCGCGACTGTCGTTGCGGAAAAATCCACGCCACGCTCGAACCGGTATGAAGAATCGGAACCAAAGCCGAGATTGCGCGACTTACCGGCGATGACAGCCGGGTCAAAAAATGCGCTTTCCAGGAAGATATCCTGCGTTGTGCCGCTTACCGCGCTGTCGGCGCCGCCCATGATGCCGGCAAGCGCCAGCGCCTTGCGGTCGTCGGCGATCACCAGATAATCCGCACCCAGCGCGGGCACCTGCTCGTTGAGCAGGGCAAGGCGCTCTCCGTCGCGGGCGTGGCGCACGCGAATGCCGCCCTCCAGCTTTGCGGCATCGAAAGCATGCAGGGGCTGCCCCAGTTCCAGCATGACGTAGTTGGTGATGTCGACTATTGCGCCGATGCTGCGTATGCCGCTGCGCGCGAGCCGCTGCGTCATCCATTGCGGCGCTGGCGCCGTCGCATCCACGCCCCGCACCAGCCGGCCGCAGTAACGCGGGCAGGCCTGCGGAGCCTCCAGCGTGATGTCGAGCTTGTCGGTGATGGTGGCCTGCACCGGCTTGATATCCGGCCGCATGAGCGGCGCGCCGCTGATCGCCGCAACCTCGCGCGCCATCCCCAGCAGGCTCAGGCAGTCGCCACGATTGGGCGTGGGCTTGGTGGTCAGCACCTGGTCATCGAGGTCAAGCACTTCGCGGATATCGGCGCCTATTGTCGTTTCCTGCGCCAGAATCATCAGGCCATCGGCATCCGCGCTCAGTCCTAGTTCCTTCGCCGAACACAGCATGCCGTGCGATTCGACGCCGCGCACCTTGGCTGCCTTGATCTCGATTCCCGGCAGCCTGGCGCCGACCAGCGCCACCGGCACCTTGATGCCGGCGCGCACATTTGGAGCGCCGCAAACGATGTTCAGCGGCGCCACGCCGACATTCACCTGGCACACCGTCAGCCGGTCCGCGCCCGGATGCCTGTCCACCGACAACACCTCGCCGACCACCACCCGCTCGAATGGCGGCGCAACGGGCTCCAGCGCCTCGACCTCGATGCCGCCCATGGTGAGCGCATCGGCCAGCTCCGTGCTTGACAGGGCGGGATCGACGAAAGTGCGCAGCCAGTTTTCGGAAAACTTCATGGGTTCGCTACCGCGGGAATGCCATTCGCGTTCATTGCGGCTTCAGTTGAATTGCTTCAAAAATCTCAGATCATTCTCGAAGAACAACCTCAAATCGTTCACGCCATAGCGCAGCATGGTCAGCCGGTCGGGCCCAAGACCAAACGCGAAACCCTGATACTGTTCGCTGTCGATGTTGACGTTGCGCAGCACATTGGGATGCACCATGCCGCATCCGCCCATTTCCAGCCAGCCGTCGCCGAAACTCATGTCGATCTCGGCTGACGGTTCGGTAAACGGGAAAAACGAGGGCCGGAAGCGCACCTTGAGATCGGCACGCTCGAAAAAACGCGCGAAAAAATCCGCCAGCACGCCCTTGAGGTCGGCAAAGGTGACATGTTTGTCGATCCACAAGCCTTCGATCTGGTGAAACATCGGCGAGTGGGTGGCATCGGAATCGACGCGGTAAACACGCCCCGGCGCGATGATCTTGATCGGCGGGCGGTGTGTTTCCATGTAACGGATCTGGATCGGCGAGGTGTGCGTGCGCAGCAGGTGCTTGCCGTCTTCCAGATAGAAGGTGTCGTGCATCGAGCGCGCGGGATGATTCTCGGGCTGGTTCAATGCCGTGAAATTGTAATAGTCGGTTTCGATCTCGGGTCCGTCCGCCACTTCGAAACCCACCGACCTGAACAGCATTTCAATGCGTTCCAGCGTACGCGTCACGGGGTGCAGCCCCCCGAGGCCCAGGCCGCGGCCCGGCAGCGTGACGTCGAGCGCTTCCTCCTTCAACCGCGCCTCCAGCTTAAGCGACTGGATCTTTTCGCGCTGCGCGCGCAGCGCCGTTTCCAATCTCTCTTTCGCCGCATTGATGCGGCCGCCCATGGCCGGCCGTTCCGCCGCGGGCAGCTTGCCCAGCCCTTTCAGCGACTCGGTAAGTAGCCCGGCCTTGCCGAGATAGCGTGCCTTGGCCTGCTCCAGCTGATCTGCATCGGCAATGCCGTCAAACAGCGCGAGAGCCTCATTCACAATGGCGTCAAGATCTTGCATACGGGGAGATTACGGATTCAGTGGCGAGCAGGCAGTGTGCAGGATATGCGTTTGAAAAAAAAGGGCTGAGTCAGCCCTTTTTTCCGGAACCGGGGCGCGGGGAATCGATCAGCCGCGCCCGTCCTGCACTCTGGGTTCAGGCGCCGAGGCTGGCCCTCGCCTTTTCAACAAACTTGCCGAACGCAGGCTTGTCGAGCACCGCGATGTCAGCCAGCACCTTGCGGTCGACTTCGATCGCGGCTTTCTTCAGGCCGTTCATGAACACGCTGTAAGTCATGCCGTGCTCGCGTGCGGCGGCATTGATACGGGCGATCCACAGCGCACGGAAGGTACGCTTGCGGTTGCGCCGGTCGCGATAGGCATATTGTCCGGCGCGCATCACCGCTTCGTTGGCGATGCGGAACACGTTCTTGCGGCGGCCGCGGAAACCCTTGGCCTTCTGCATTACTTTCTTGTGGCTGGCGCGAGCGATGACGCCACGTTTTACTCTTGGCATGGCTCGTCTCCTTAATTCGGCAGCATGGCGCGCACGGAAGGCGCGTTGGACGCATGCACCCCGGTGGAGCCGCGCAGATGACGCTTGCGCTTGGTGCTCTTCTTGGTGAGGATATGGCGCACATTGGCCTTGCCGCGCTTGAATCCGCCACCTCCGAGTTTCTTGAAGCGCTTCGCAGCGCCGCTCTTGGTCTTCATCTTGGGCATCATGACTCCTGTTTTAGCTTAGCGCCGGGTGCTCCCAATCGGGAGACTTCGGGACCCGGACAACTACTTCTTCTCAATCCCGGCCGTCGCTGCTCAGGCAGCGGGGCCGCCGGCTTCGGGCTTGCTTGCTGCAGCCGGCGTTTTTGATGCTTCAGTTACAGCTTTTGACGCTTCTGCTACAACTTTGGGTGCAGCTTTCGCGGCGGCTTTCACCGGTGCCGCTGCACTGGGTTTCTCTGCACTGCGTGGTGCGCTGACCACGGTCTTCTTGGGCGACAGCACCATGATGAGCTGCCGGCCCTCCATCTTCGGGAACTGCTCGACCACGCCGTACTGCTCGAGATCGGCCTTCACGCGGTCAAGCAGCCGAAACCCGAATTCCTGGTGCGCCATCTCGCGTCCGCGAAAGCGCAGCGTGACCTTGGTCTTGTCGCCCTCTTCCAGAAAACGGATCAGGTTGCGCAGCTTGATCTTGTAGTCGCCCTCGTCGGTGCCGGGCCGGAATTTGACTTCCTTGACTACGATCTGCTTTTGCTTGAGCTTCGCCTCGTGCCGCTTCTTGCTTTCACGGTACTTGAACTTGCCGAAGTCCATGACCCGGCAAACCGGGGGAACTGCCGTGGGCGCGATTTCAACCAGATCCAGTTCGGCTTCCTCTGCCAGCTTGTTTGCAGCAGCCAGACTGATGATTCCTACCTGCTCCCCGTTGGCGCCTATGACCCGGACTTCTGGCGCGGTAATTTCACCGTTGATCCGGGCTTCTTTTTCCTGTGCTATGCGACAAACTCCTGTATTTGATCCGTCTCAAACCGCGCGCCCTTTTTGCGCCGCCTGTGTTTTGAGGCGGTCAATAAGGTCATCCAGAGCCATCTGCCCCAGATCTTCTCCCTTGCGGGTACGCACGGCAACCTTTTGCGCCGCCACTTCCTTGTCGCCCACGACGACCTGAAATGGCAGCTTTTGCAAACTATGTTCCCGAATTTTATAGGAAATTTTCTCATTTCTCAAGTCGGCCTCGGCCCGTAGCCCGGCCGCCCTGAGGGCCTCGGTCACCTGCTTGGCGTAGGCGGCCTGGTGCTCGGTGATATTCAGCACCACCGCCTGGACCGGCGCCAGCCATACCGGCATGGCGCCGGCGTAATGCTCGATCAGGATGCCGATGAAGCGCTCCAGCGAGCCCAGGATGGCACGGTGCAGCATGACCGGCACTTTGCGGGTATTGTCCTCGTCCACATATTCGGCCCCCAGCCGCCCAGGCATGGAGAAGTCCAGCTGCATGGTGCCGCACTGCCAGACCCGTCCCAGGGTGTCCTTGAGCGAAAATTCGATCTTGGGCCCATAAAACGCCCCTTCGCCCGGCTGCAGATCGAAAGGCAATCCCATATTGCGCAATGCCGCCTCAAGCGCGGCCTCGGCCTGGTCCCATTGATCGTCGCGGCCCACGCGTTTGGCCGGCCGCAGCGATAGCTTGACCAGGATGTCGTTGAAGCCGAAATCGGCATAAACCTGCTGCAACAGTTCGATAAAGCGGCTGACCTCGCCCTGCACCTGGCTTTCGGCGCAGAAGATGTGCGCGTCGTCCTGCACGAAATTGCGCACCCGCATCAGCCCGTGCAAGGCGCCCGAGGGCTCGTTGCGATGGCAGGAGCCGAACTCGGCAAGCCGCAACGGCAGGTCGCGATAGCTTTTGATGCCCTGGTTGAACACCTGGATGTGGCCGGGGCAGTTCATCGGCTTCACCGCGTAATCACGCTTCTCCGATTCGGTGGTGAACATGTTCTCGCGGAAATTTTCCCAGTGCCCTGAACGCTCCCACAGCGAGCGGTCCATGATCTGCGGGGTGCGGATTTCGCGATAGCCGTGCGCGCTCACCACCTGGCGCAGGTACTGTTCGATGATTTGCCAGATCACCCAGCCCTTGGGATGCCAGAACACCATGCCGGGCGCCTCGTCCTGCTGATGGAACAGGTCGAGGCTGCGCCCCAGCCTGCGGTGGTCGCGTTTTTCTGCTTCCTCTATGCGATGCAGGTAGGCGTCCTGGTCTTCCTTTCTGGTCCATGCCGTGCCGTAAATCCGCTGCAGCATTTCATTCTTCGAATCGCCGCGCCAGTAGGCGCCCGCGACTTTCATCAGCTTGAACACCCTGAGCTTGCCGGTCGAGGGCACATGTGGGCCGCGGCACAGGTCGATGAAATTGTCCTGCCGGTAAAGCGAAATCGGTTCGTTGGAGGGAATCGAGGCGATGATCTCGGCCTTGTACTGTTCGCCCATGTCGCGGAAAAAACGCACCGCCTCGTCGCGCGGCATCAGCTGACGCTCGACCCTGATGTCGCGTTTCGCGATCTCGGCCATGCGCTTCTCGATGGCGGCCAGATCTTCAGGCGTAAACGGCCGTTTATAGGCGAAATCATAGTAAAAGCCGTCCTCGATCACCGGCCCTATCGTCACCTGGGCCTCCGGAAACAGTTCTTTCACCGCGTGCGCCAGCAGATGCGCCGTGGAATGGCGCAAAATTTCGAGCCCGGCACCATCCTTGTCGGTAACGATCGCGAGATCCGTATCGGCTTGCAGGAGATGCGAAGTATCGACCAGCTTGCCTGCGGTCCTGCCGGCCAGCGCAGCCTTGGCGAGCCCGGGACCGATGGATGCGGCAACCTCGGCGACCGTCACCGGCTTGTCGTAAGTCCGTACCGAACCGTCCGGAAGTGTAATGTTGATCATGTTTTTCAAGCTTTCATGCACGGCAAATAAAAAAGTGCGGACCAGCCGCACTTTTCAAGAACAATGGAACCCGATGCAAAGGGCGCGACTAGTATCGATGGGTTTGCAACTTGCTAGTTCGCGGTGTCATAACGCTCTCTTCCTGTCCCTGCCCTGTCTGCCGCCTGAATATCAAAAAACCCGCTCCCGATGTTCCAAACCCGGGTGGGCGCCTGGCACCTGCCCGCAGAATTGGTAGGCGCGA
>JAESFZ010000231.1_pt1 | contig 56267 bp, 64 predicted proteins | sample 9269561 | NCBI WGS metagenome assembly JAESFZ01 (sample SAMN14515552, study PRJNA621657) | algae metagenome | isolation source: Tildeniella nuda ZEHNDER 1965/U140 and co-occurring heterotrophs from wet... | place: Switzerland: Stansstaad, Zurih | collected 1965-01-01
CCAACTACGACGTCCGTGTTTTGGTCTCCCTCCCCATTCTTAGGGGGAGGGGACAGGGGTGGGGGTCAGCCCGCCTCCTCGGCTCCAAGAAAAAACGCCGGCCCCGAGGGGCCGGCGTTTCAATTTCAGCGCTGAGCGCTGGCTCAGTACAGGGTCAGGCCCGAGAAGGCGACCGAGTAGTTGAGGCCGGTCTGGCCCTGGATCGACCACGGCTGCAGGGCGAAGCCCTTGCGCGAGCCGCCGATCAGCCAGTTGCCGCCGAGGCCGACGCCGAGCGTGGCTTCAGCCGAGCCGCCGACATAGGTGCCGGCCAGCGAGCCCTTGCCGTACTTGGTGTTGGAGGCCGAGAACACCAGCCAGACGATCTCGGTGCGGCCGGTGACGCCGATGTCGATGCCGAGCTTCTTGATGTTGCCCTGGTAGCGCTCGGTCTTGTAGCCGTCGCGCTTGAAGCGGCAGGTCATGTCCTTGGACGAGCCGATGATGAAACCGATGCCGGGCTCGACGGTGCAGGTGAGCACGCCGACCTTGACCTGGGTGGCGGCCTGGGCGGCGCCGGCGGTCATGAGCATGACGGCAGCAGCGGCCGCGGCGATGAACTTCTTCATGTTGGAGTCCCCAATGTTTGACGCGTTTGTAGTCGACCCAGAGTGGATCGGGAGTCTATCCGTTGCCGCCAACGGCACAAGGCCTCATCCGGTTGCGCAGAAACTGCACAAATATGAGCGAATTCTGGCGGTACGTAACAAAAACGCCGCCCTTGTGAGGCGGCGTTCCTGAACCAAATCTGAACGCCTCTTACGGGCGTGCCGGACGCGCTGCCGCGGCGGGGGCGGGCAGGCCGCCTTCACGCTGGGCGCGCTTGCGAGCCAGCTTGCGGGCGCGGCGCACGGCCTCGGCCTTCTGGCGAGCCTTCTTCTCGGACGGCTTCTCGTAGTAGTTGCGAAGCTTCATCTCGCGGAAGACGCCTTCGCGCTGGAGCTTCTTCTTCAGTGCGCGCAGCGCCTGGTCAACATTGTTATCGCGAACAACTACTTGCAAGCGCAACCGCCCTTCGTAATCAGTCAGAACTGTTTGAGGTAAACGCCCCAAAGGAGCGCCGACCGGCTGAACCGGTCATTCGTGGGCGGCTATATAGGCCAATCGAAGCGGCTTGTCCACACCGGCGAGCGTCCGAAATCGCTCATTTTGCGCGCTTTTTCAACGCAACCCGATTGATGTGACCCATTTTCCGCCCGCGCCGCGACTCGGCCTTGCCGTAGGCATGCGGCCGGATGCTCGGGCCAAGCCGTTCGGGAATCGCCGTGATTTCGTCGCCGATCAGGTTCTCCATCACCACATCGGCCATGCGGCCGGGGTCGCCCAGCGGCCAGTTGACCACGGCGCGGATGTGCTGCTCGAACTGGTCGGTAATAGCGACGGCTTCGGTCCAGTGCCCGGAATTGTGTACCCGCGGCGCGATCTCGTTGACCAGGAGCCTGCCGCCCGGCAGCACGAAGAACTCGACCCCGAGCACGCCGACATAGTCGAGCGCCGTGGCAATCTGCTCAGCGATCTCCACCGCCTTCCTGGCGGTTTTCGAACTGATGTCGGCCGGCACCGTGCTGGTCTTGAGGATATGGTCGCGGTGGACGTTCTCAGCCGGATCGAACGCGGCGACCTCGCCCAAGGCGTTCCGCGCCACCACCACCGAGATCTCCTTGTCGAAGGCGATGAAGCCCTCCAGCACCAGCGGCTTGGGCGACAGCAGCTCCCAGGCGAGAGCAGCGTCTTCCATATTGGCAACGATCCGCTGGCCCTTGCCGTCATAGCCGAGCCGGGTGGTCTTCAGCACCGCGGGTGCGCCGATCTCCTCGAGCTCGGCTTCCAGCCGGTCGAGATCGGTGATCGCCGCGAACGGCGCCACCGGGATGCGGTTGATGGTGAGAAAGGCTTTCTCGGCCAGCCGGTCCTGCGACACCGCCAGCGCGTTGGCGCCCGGGCGCAGCGGCTTGAGGCCGGCGAGGAACGCGGCCGTCCTGGCCGGCACGTTCTCGAACTCATAGGTCACCACGTCGACAGCGGCGGCGAACGCCGCGAGTGCCGCCTCGTCGTCATAGGCCGCGACCGTCTTCAGCGGGGTCACGTCGAAGGCCGGGCTCTCCGGGTCGGGGCAGTAGATGTGGGTCTTCATCCCCAGCCGGGCCGCGGCCAGCGCCAGCATGCGGCCGAGCTGACCGCCACCGAGGATACCGATGGTGCTGCCCTGTGGCAGCGGCGTGACGTCAGACATCGTCGGATGGAAACTCGGGGATGGAAGCGGTCTGGTCGGCGCGGAAATCGTCGAGCGCCGCAGCGATTTCGGGGTCGGAGAGCGCGAGGATGGCTGCAGCCAGGAGGGCCGCGTTGATGGCGCCGGCGCGGCCGATGGCAAGTGTCCCCACCGGGATGCCGGGTGGCATCTGGACGATCGACAGCAGGCTGTCCTCGCCACCGAGCGCCGCGGTCTGGGCCGGCACGCCGAGTACGGGCAGGGGGGTCAGCGCGGCGACCATACCCGGCAGATGCGCGGCGCCGCCGGCAGAGGCGATGATCACCTGGAAGCCCTCGGCCTTGGCCCCCTTGGCGAAGTCGTACATCCGGTCGGGCGTACGATGCGCCGAGATAATCCGCGCCTCGTAGTCGATCTTCAGCGCGTCGAGCGTTTCGGCGGCATGGCGCAGGTTGGGCCAGTCGGACTGGCTACCCATGATAATGGCGACGGGTGGCGAGGTCGGCACTTAGGTCCCCCGGAAGGCGCGGCGCTCAGGTGCACACCCATAGGGAAACGGGGGCCCGCACGCAAGCGGCGAGGCGTGGTCCTTTTGGTCAGGCTGCGGTCGGCGGTCGATCCAGGGCGCAGGCAAGCGTATCGAGCGCCGCTCGGTCGGCCAGCTCGATCGAGCCTTCGGGCAGCCCCAGGATGCGGTCGATAACCGTGCCCATGAACTGCATCTTGTCGAGCAGCCGCTGCGACAGCCGCTCGAAATGCAGCCGGTCGCGGGTCTGGTAGAGCTCGACGATCAGCTCCCGGTTGGAGGTCATCAGATGCATGATGGTCTCGGCAGCGCTTTCCGGGTCGGGCGTGTCGAAGGTCTGCTCGGCGACACCCTCGACGATGATACGCGTCAGGATTGGCTGCACCACTTCGGTGACGGCGCGCTGCGTGCGTTCGAACAGCTGCAGGTTCTCGGCCCGGAACATCGGCTCGAACGTGGCGCGCAGCTCCGCCGCCGTCTCGGTCTTGTGGCGGCGCATGGTGCCGAGGAAGCCGGCGAGCTTCGAAAAGGCGTCGAGCGTCGGGTCGGAGAGTTCGGCCTCGGTCAGCGCCGCCGTCTGGCGCGCATAACGACAGGCGAGGGCCTCGACCAGATCCTCCTTCGATTCGAAGTGGTGGTAGAACGCCCCTTTCGACACACCGACAGCGGCGATGATCTGGCTGACCGAGGTCGAATCGTAGCCGTTGCGGGCGAACAAGCGCTGCGCCGCATTAAGGATTTCGTCACGCCGCGCCGGGGCGCTCTTCACGATTCGAGGAAACGGCATTCCGCCCTCCCAAGGACAGTCGCACGCTGGGACCGACCAGCGGTCGGTCAGGCTCTGTAGCATGTGATGGTGAGAATGTGGAGCGTGGCGCGCCGACGCAGGCGGTCGATTCTCCGATACCACCTCTTCACCATCGGCAGGCGGCGCGCTGAACGCGCTCGTGGTCAGGCGATGATATCGGGCAGCAGGATGTTCTCGAGCTGCACGATGCGGTCCTTCAGGGTGAGCTTGCGCTTCTTCATGCGCTGAATCAGCATCTGATCGGAGTAGCCGGAAGACGACAGCGTGTGGATGGCGGCGTCGAGGTCAGCATGTTCCTGGCGTTTTGCAGCCAGTTCCAGACCCAGCGCGGCTTCTTGTTCCTTGGTAAGCGGCAGCATCGCAGCGGTTGACGAGGTCCCTCAGCGAGGCGAAATGCCCGTGCGAAAAGGGTTAGCCGATCGGTCGGAGATTTGCACCTGATTTTGCACCGGCCCTGAGGTGTTGCAGTCTTGCACATCGACAGCGCGTGAAATTTTTGTGACGATTGGCTGTCCGAAAAGCTGGAGAGGAGTTGTCATGACGACCGAAGGCCACATCGAGTCTCTCGAACGGCGTCACCGGGAACTGGACCGCAAGATCGAGGATGAAATGAGCCACCCCAGCCACGACGATCTGTTCGTCGCGGCGCTGAAGCGGAAGAAACTGGAGATCAAGGACCAACTGGCGCGCATGCATAGCGAAGCCTGAGGAAAACATCCAAATGCAGTTGTGAGGGCCACGGCAACCGCCGCGGCCTTTTTTGTTGGGCGGGGGTTGGAGCGCGGGGCGCGCTCCAAACTCGATGTCATTCCCGCGAAGGCGGGAACCTAGTGGAATGCTGCAGCGCCAGGGGAACTCGAGAGATCCCACTGGGTCCCCGCCTTCGCGGGGATGACGCCGGTGGACTAGTCACCAGGACGAGCTACCTGAAATCGTTGATCTCGAACCAGTAGCCGTTGGGATCCTGCAGGAACACCGCCCGCATGCCGTCGGGGCGGGTGTTCACCGCGCCCGGGGCGCCCTGCATGTCGGAGAATGCCGCGCCGATATTGCGCAGGTGCGCCAGTACCGCCTCGAAGTCCGGCGCCGACAGCGCGAAGTGGGTGCGCTTTTCCACATGGGTGCGGCTGATGTCGCCGGCCTGGATGTGGAAGCGCTGGTTGTTGCCGAACTCGAACCAGCGGATATGGGTGCCACCCATCGGGTCGGGCACTTCGCGGATCTGCAGCACCTCGGTGAGGAACTTCGCCGTCTCGTCGAGGTCGCGCACCAGGAGCGCGATGTGGTCGAGGCGATAGTCGATGCTCATCTGCTTGCTCTTGTTGGCGGTTCAGGCAGCGGCGCCGGTGAAGAACACCCCGACCGCGCCATCATAGATCAGTTTCAGCGACAGCAGGAACACCAGCCAATACGTAAGCTGGTAGAACCGCTTCACCGAGATGCGGCGCACCAGCCAGACGCCGATGATCACGCCGGCAATGGCGAGCGGAGCGAGGATCGCGGCGCGCTCCAGATTGGCGACATTGAGCTGGCCGAGGAAGAAGTAGGGGACCAGCTTGGCCGTGTTGACGATGGCGAAGAAAAAGGCGGTGGTGCCCGAAAAGATCACCGGCGTCAGCTTCTGCGGCAGCACGTAGATCTGGAAGGGAGGGCCGCCGGTGTGGCTGATGAAGCTGGTGAAGCCGGCCGCGCCACCCCAGAACATGCCCCAGGGCTTTGACGGCGGCAGCCCCTCGAGCTTCTTGCGCAGCGGCAGCAGCGCATCGAGGATGAACAGCAGGGTCAGAATACCGACGAACAGCAGCACCATTGCGTCGGAGACAAAGCTCCACAGCACCCAGCCGACGATGGTTCCGGCGAAGGCGCCCGGCAGCATGATCCTGAGGATCCGCCAGTCGGCATCCTTGCGGTAGGTCCAGATGGCGATGGCGTCCATCACCAGCAGCAGAGGCAGCATCATGCCGGCGGCATCGCGCGCCGGCATCACCAGGCTGAGGAGCGGCACCCCGACCAGTCCCAGGCTGCCCACCAGCCCGGACTTGCTCAGGGCAACGATGAAGACCGCGAGCACCGCGACGGTCCAGAAGTAAAGATCGGGCATGGGAAAAGGGCGACCGGTGGGAAGAAAGACGGGCGCTACTCGGAGGCCCGCGGCGCCTGCTTGTCAATATCGCCTTGAGCGGAATGCCCTGCTTCCGGATGCTGTTCGCGATCGGCTTTCATCACTGCATCGAGCATTTCGGTCGAGCGGCGGACGAAGCCGATATAGGCGGCCTGATCGTGGCGCACGGCGTAGCTCTCGTGCAGCATGCGGGTGTCGTGCTGCTCGAAGGCTACGGCCACCCGATGCGCCTCCGCCTTGTCGCGGCCAAGCGCCAGCAGGGCATGTTCGCCCAGCTTGATGGCGGCGCGGAAGGTCTCGCGCTCGATCACCTGGACCCCGAGCGCCATCAGGTCATGGGCATGCGAGCGGTCTACGGCACGGGCGGCGACGATGATGTCAGGATAGTTGCGTCGGATGACCTCGGCGATGCCGAGGATACGCTCACCGCCGGCCACTGCGATGACGATCATCCTGGCCTTGTCGGCGCCGGCGGCACGCAGGATCTCCAGCCGTCCGCCATCGCCGTAGAACACCTTGACGCCGAAGCGCTTGACCAGCTCGATCTGTGCCGGATCGTCGTCGATCAGCGTCATCTCGAAACCCTGGGCGCGCAGCAGCCGGGTGACGATCTGGCCGAAGCGGCCGTATCCGAGGACGATCACCCGGTCATGCGGGTTGGGCACGTCGGGGCCGGGCGGCAGGTCGCCCGCAGCGTTGCTGGTGCGGTTGAGCCGCGGCGCCCAGAGCCGATCGTAGAGGAAGATCAGGAACGGCGTCGTCGCCATCGACAGCGCCACCACCACGGTCAAGAGTTCCACTTCCGGCCCCGACAGGTTGCCGGCCGTGCGGGCGAACTGCAGCACGACGAAGGCGAACTCGCCGGCCTGGCTGAGCAGCACCGCCAGCAGCACCCGCTCGGCGACGTGCATCTTGAAGAAGGTGGCGAGGACGAACAGCACCAGCATCTTGAGGCTGATCAGCGCCACCACCAGCGCCAGCACCAGGAGCGGGTTCTCGATCACCACGTTGAAGGCGATCGACATGCCCACGGTGATGAAGAACAGGCCGAGCAGCAGGCCCTTGAACGGCTGCAGGTTGCTTTCGAGTTCGTGCCGGTATTCGCTATCGGCGAGCAGCACGCCGCCGAGGAAGGCGCCGAGCGCCGGCGACAGCCCGAAACTCTCGGTGACCAGCGCGGCGCCGATCACCAATGCCAGCGCGAAGGCGGTGAAGGCTTCCGGCACGCGGGTGCGGGCGAGCCAGCTCATCAGCGGCCGGATGACGAAGCGCGAGCCGAGCAGCGCCGCGGCAAAGGCGCCGACCACCACCAGGGCAATCCACCAGTCGATCGGATTGTCGACGGCATCGAGCACGTTCTCGCCGATTGCCTCGATGGGCGAGCCGCCCATGGCGCTGAGCAGCGGAATGATGGCGAGCACCGGGATCACCGCCACATCCTGCACGAGCAGGATGGCGAGCGAGGCGCGGCCGGTATCGGTCTTGGTGATGTTGCGCTGGTCCACCGACTGCATGGCGATGGCGGTGGAGCTCATCGCCAGCGCCAGGCCCACCACCAAGGCATCGGCCCAGATGAAGCCGATCAGACGGGCGAGCAGTGCAACGACGACGGTCGTCGCCGCCATCTGGGTCAGGCCGAGGCCGAACACCTTGTTGCGCATGCGCCAGAGTTCACTGCCATCGACCTCGAGGCCGATCAGGAACAGCATCATGACGATGCCGAACTCGGCGATCTGATGAATGAGGTCGGTGTCGGAAACGAGCGCCAGCCCATAGGGGCCGATCAGCACCCCGGCAGCGAGATAGCCGAGGATGGTGCCGAGCCCGGCCCACTTGAACAGCGGGACGAGCAATACCGTGGCAGCGAGAAGTACGAAGATCGCGAGCAGCAGGTTGATTTCCATCTCTGCTGCCCGCGCTCGATCTTACTCTTCGGAATCGCCCTTCAGCGACTTCAGCTTGGCGAACACCGAGTCGGCGTCCAGCTCTTCCTCGCGCTCCGGGCGACGCTCGACGCCTTCGTCGTCCTCGGCCTGGTCCATGCCGGCGCGGCCATGGGCCCCGGCCAGCGCCTCTTCGGCGGTGAGCAGCATGGTGCCCTGTTCGGCGATGTCACCAGGCGCAGCGCCCTTGCTGGCGCGGCTCACTTCGAGATCGAGATCGATCTGGCTGGCGAGACCGAGCGTCACCGGGTCCATCGGGGTAATGTTGGCGTTGTTCCAGTGCGTGCCCTCGCGCACCGCGTCGATGGTCGACTTGGTGGTGCCGACGAGGCGCATGATCTGCGCGTCCTTCATCTCGGGGTGGTTGCGCAGCAGCCACTTGATGGCGTTGGGACGCTCGTTGCGGCGCGAGATCGGCGTATAGCGCGGACCCTTGCGCTTGGGCGCAGCGACGCGGACCTTGGGATCGGAAATCTTCATGCGGTAGTTCGGGTCAGCCTCGGCCTTCTCGATCTCCTCGCGGGTCAGCTGGCCGTTCTGCAGCGGGTTGACGCCCATGATGCCGCTGGCGACGTCGCCGTCGGCGACGCCCTGCACTTCAAGCGGGTGCAGCCCGCAGAAGGCGGCGATCTGCTCGAACGAGAGCGCGGTGTTGTCGACCAGCCAGACGGCGGTTGCCTTGGGCATCAGTAGGGGCGTGGCCATGATAAATCTCTCCTTGAGGCGCGGCCGGGTTCTTCCGGTCCGCCCCGCCTCGTGGTTCATCCTGAGGGGGAATAATGCGCCTATATACTCGTGGGTTCAGGCCGATTCAATCGGATTGTCGCGATCGTTGAAGCTCTCCCCCCAGGGCGTGACGAGGATCAGCTTGCCGTAATTGCCGGGTTTCTCCAGTTCGACATGGGCGCGCGCCGCCTCGGCGAGCGGCAAAGCCCGGATCCGCGGGCGCACGATGCGGCCATCGGCCAGCGCCGGCCAGGCCGACTTTGCGAGGCTGCGCGCGATCGCCGCTTTCACCTCCCGGGTCTGCGGTCTCAGCGTCGAGCCGGACAAGGTCAGCTGCTTCATCAGGATCAGACTGGCGTTGATCTCGGCTTTCGGTCCGCCCAGCGTCGAGACGATGACGATGTGGCCGAAGCGCGAGGAGGCGCGGATGTTCCGGTCCAGCGTGTCGCCGCCGACAATGTCGACGATCCGGTCGGCGCCCTTGCCGTCGGTGATCGACAGCGTGCGGGCAACGAAATCCTCGCGCGAGCGGTCGATGGTTTCGGTGGCGCCAAGCGCGCGGGCATAGGCGGCCTTCTCGGGGCCCGAAACGATGGCGATGGGATTGGCGCCGTGGAGCCTCGCGATCTGGATGGCGGCGCCGCCGATGCCGCCCGCCGCGCCGTGGATCAGCACCTGCATGCCCGGCGCCAACCCGGCCCGCATCACCAGGGTCTGCTCGATGGTGAAAAAGGTTTCGGGCAACGCGGCGCCCGCCAGCATCGACCAGCCCGCCGGCAGCAGCAGCACCTGGCCCGCCGGCACCGCGACATACTCGGCATAACCGCCACCATGGGTCAGCGCCACCACCTGGTCGCCGAGCGACCAGCTGCGAACGCCCTGGCCGATCGCCGCGATTTCGCCGCCGACCTCAAGGCCGGGCAGGGGGGAGGCATCGGGTGGTGGGTTGTAGGTGCCGCGACGCTGGCCGAGATCGGGAGCGTTGAGACCAGCCGCCGCGACGCGGATCAGCACTTCGCCGCGACCCGGCTGCGGCACCGGCAGCCGCACCGGCTTCAGTACCTCGGGGCCACCGAATTCGGTGATGGCAATGGCGGTCATTTCTGCAGGGATCGGCATGGCCATTAACTAGGACCAGGCGACCCGTGCTGGCAATCGGCTAATGGTTTGGGGAGGCCGAAGGCGATGGTCCGGGGGCACGTCGACGGCGATGGCCTGGGCACGTCGAAGGCGACGGCCCGGGATGTCAGGGTTGCACGCTCCGGCAGGAGGTCTAAATTCGGGAAAACCCATGCCGGGAGAAGATCATGTTCGATGACGACGAAGTCAAAAAGCCGAGGGGACACGAGGTCGGCATGCCGATCGATACGATGTCGGTCGAGGAGCTGGAGGAGCGCATCAGCCTGTTGAAGGGCGAGATCGGCCGGCTGGAGCAGGCGATCGCGGCGCGGAACAAGACCCGTTCGGAGGCGGAGTCGCTGTTCAAGCTGTGAAGGCTCTCCGGCCTCGCCGAGGCGTCGCGCCGGTGACGGAATGGCAAGGTTAAGAAAGCGAGTCTCGTTAACCTCAAATTAACACTTCGCCGTTAACTTAAATCCCATCCAGTTCTCTGGATTTTGCAGAGTGGTTTCTCCCTCTGTTTGACGCCTCCCTGTTAACTTTCGAGAGCCGTTTCGACGGCTCTTTTCTTTTGTGCCGTTGCCTGAGCTTCGTTAAGCCAACGGCAAGGGAGGCGGGCGCACAACGGAGTATCCGGCGCTTCGCCGGCAGCAATTCTCCGTTACCGAGTAGCAGCAGCGTGGACGACAGCAGGCATAAGCAGAAGCCGGTGGCCATCGGGCCGCGCATCGTCGCGTCGGGCGGGTTCGATCTGCTCTATCGCGAAGGCATGGTACTGATCGAAGAGGTTGCCTCCTACCTCGATGGCGATGGTCGCGCCGAGAGCCGCGGCCTGCCGCGCGAAGCCTCGTTTCTCTACGCCTCGGAGAGCATGCGACTGACCACCCGGCTGATGCAGCTCGCCTCGTGGCTATTGCTGCAGCGGGCGGTGAACGAAGGTGAGCTCACCGCCGAGAATGCCCGTACCGAAAAAGAGAAGGTTCGCTTCTCAGCCACCCCGACCGATCGCGGCGGGCCGGGTTACACAGATCTGCCGGGCCGACTGAGGGACTATATCGCCAAGGGCGACCGGCTGTTCGACCGGGTGCAGCAGTTCGACAAGCTCGAGCGCGGCGGCGTGCCGGAATATGCCCCGAGCGCCGAAGGCGGTATCGCCGACCAACTGGCGCGGCTGAAGGCGGCGTTCGGCCGGTTGAAGGAATAGGCGAGGGCGCCTTACTCTGCCGCTCCCCATGCGAAGCGGAGCCGACATGAACCAGACATTGACCGGTGGGTGCCTGTGTGGCGCCGTGCGTTACACCTACCAGGGTGAGGTCGGGGCTGCCGGCTACTGCCATTGCGAGGATTGCCGGCGCGTTTCGGGCAGCGCCTTCGGCGTCAGCGTGCGGGTCGCCGCCGCAGGGTTCAGCATCGCCAGGGGGACGCCCAAGAGCTTCATCAAACAGGGTGACAGTGGCCGGCCGGTGACGCGCTTCTTCTGCGGCGACTGCGGTTCACCGCTCTACACGCTGCCGCCGCTCCATCCCGAAGTGGTGTTCATCAAGGCCGGCAGCCTCGACGATTCCACTGTGGTGAAGCCCAACCGCCAGGCCTGGATGCGCTCGCGCGTCGACTGGGCGGAGATCGACCCGTCGATCGCGTCGTATGAGACGAACCGGGTGTGAGTACACCGCCGACTGCATGTTCCAGCGGCCTGTCAAACAAAAAGCCCGGCGCAAGGCCGGGCTTATGCATTCGTCGGTACCGTCAGCCTTAGAAGCCGAGGCCCTTGAACTTGTCCTTGAAGCGGGTGACGCGGCCGCCGCGGTCCATCAGGTTGCCCTGCACGCCGGTCCAGGCCGGGTGAGTGGTCGGGTCGATGTCGAGCTGCAGCGTGTCGCCTTCCTTGCCGTAGGTCGAACGGGTCTGGTAGGTCGTGCCGTTGGTCATCGCCACGGTGATCATGTGGTAGTCGGGATGGATGTCGTTCTTCATGGCGCTGCCTCAAATCAAACGGGCGCCACGGCGCCCGGACGAAACGATTGATACGGATTGGCCGGGTTCATAGAGAAAATCCTGGGCTCGCGCAAGGGGAAGCCGCGTGTTGTCGCGGGGGCGGCAATTCGGTTGCGGCGCGGGCGCCGCCTGCCTATATCGGGGGCACTTTGAAAAGCACGACGCGCAGCACCACCGGGGCGGCCCCGACCGGCAGGCTCGGCAGCAAGGGCGAAGCCCTCAAGACCGGGCAGCGGGACATCAAGCCGATCCGCCGGCTGATGCCGTTTGTGCTGCGCTATCCATGGCGCCTCACCTTCACCATCGGTTTCCTGCTGGTCTCGACGCTGTCGTCGCTGGTGATCCCGTCGCTGGCCGGCAAGATCATCGACAAGGGCTTTGTCGAGCAGAATCTCTCGATGGTGGGCCAGTACGGCATGATTGCCATCGGCGTGGCGCTGGTGATGGCGCTGGCGAGCGCCGGCCGTTTCTATTTCATCTCGGTGCTGGGCGAACGCGTTCTCACCGACCTCCGCCGCAAGGTGTTCGACCACCTCCTGACCCTCGACTCGGCGTTCTTCGACCTGCATCGGGTCGGCGAGCTCACCTCGCGGCTCAACGGCGACGTGGCGACGATCCGCGGCGCCATCGGCACCAGCCTCTCGATCATGCTGCGCGGGGCGGTGACGCTGATCGGCGCGGTGACGCTGATGTTCCTCACCAGCCCGTACCTGGCGCTGACCATCGTCATCGTCGGGCCGGCCATCCTCATTCCGGTGATGCTCTATGCGCGCCGGCTGCGGCGGATGTCGCGGCGCACCCAGGATGCGCTGGCCGACATGTCGGCGATGGCCACCGAGGCGCTGGGCGCCAGCAAGACCATCAAGAGCTTCGTGCAGGAGCCGGAGCAGTCGCGGCTTTACGGGTCGCGCGCCGAGGAATCGTTCGAAGCCGAGGTCAGCCGGGTCGGTGCGCGCGCCGCGCTGCTGGGCGGGCTGCTGTTTCTCTCTACCGCAGCCCTGGTGGTGCTGGTCTGGTGGGGCGCCAATGCGGTGTTCACCGGCGTCGTCACGGTCGGCGAGCTGGCGCAGTTCATGATCTACGCGCTGATGGCCAGCAATGCGCTGACCAATCTCTCCGAGATCATGGGGCTGATCCACACAGTTTCGGGCGCCACCGAGCGATTGGTCGAAATTCTCGACACCGAGCCGGCGATCAAGCCGCCCGCGCAGCCGCTGGCCTTGCCGGTGCCGCCATTGGGGACAGTCGCCTTCGAGCATGTCGGCTTCGCCTACGAGACGCGCGACAGCGAAGCGGTGATTTCCGACATGAGCTTTGCGATTGCGCATGGCGAGACGGTGGCGCTGGTTGGCGCATCGGGCGCCGGTAAATCGACATTGTTCGCGCTGGTGCAGCGCTTTTACGACGTCACCGCCGGGCGCATCCTGGTCGACGGCATCGACGTACGCGATGTCGAGCCCGAGCAGCTGCGCCGCCGCTTCGCCTATGTCGAGCAGGAACCGACGATCTTTGCCGGCACGATCGCCGACAATATCCGCTTCGGCCGGCCGGAGGCGAGCTTCGCCGAGATCGAGGCGGCCGCCAAGGCGGCGCTGGTGCACGACTATGTCAGCGAGCTCAGCAACGGCTACGACTCGATCGTGGGCGAACGCGGGGTGATGCTGTCGGGCGGGCAGAAGCAGCGGCTGGCGATTGCGCGCGCGCTGCTCAAGGATGCGCCGATCCTGCTGCTCGATGAAGCCACTTCGGCGCTCGACGCCGAAAGCGAGCGGCTGGTGCAACTGGCGCTGGAGCGGCTGATGGCCGGCCGCACCACACTGGTGATCGCCCATCGCCTGGCCACCATCCGCGATGCCGACCGCATCCTCGTGCTGGAGAAGGGCCGCCTGATCGACCAGGGCACGCATGACCAGCTGGTGCGCAAAGGCGGCAAGTATGCCGAACTGGCAAAACTGCAGTTCCGCGCCGAGCTGCAGCGCGAAGTGGCGGAATAATCAGATTTGGTGGGCAGGGGGAGAATTTGCACTCCCACAGCATACGCGGGGCGTTTACAGCGCCTTGGGCTCACTCATGCCCGGCCTGCCCTTGGTATATCGATAGGCAGGCATGGAAGGAGTTCCCTGGTTGCTCAACGCCCCGGGCCGCGCCCTGAGCAGGCGCGGCTTATGCTTGAAGCGACAGGTCGTGTCAATCGCGGCTGCTTAGTCAGTTACTGACCCGGCCAGGCCGCAGATCTGCAATCTGCAGGCACGTGGCGCCAGCGGCGGCCCTTCGGGCCAGTTTCACAGCACAATGACGCCCGGGCGTCGGGAGCCCGCGCTCACCCATCGGTCAGCTTGAACTCGATCCGCCGGTTCTTGGCGAAGGCTTCCTCGGTGTCACCGGCATCAATCGGGCGACTATCGCCGAAGCCTGCTGCGACCAGGTGCTGGGCCGGAATGCCCTGCTCGACGAAATACTTGGTCACCGCGATGGCGCGGGCGGCTGAAAGTTCCCAGTTCGAGGGGAACTCGGGGGTATTGATCGGGCGCTTGTCGGTGTGCCCGTCGATGCGCAGCACCCAGTTCACGTCGGCCGGTATCTGGCTGATGAGTTCCTTGATCACGGCGGCAAGTTTAGCCATTTCGGTTCGGCCGGCATCCGAGATTGTCGCCTCGCCGGCGCCGAACAGCACCTCGGACTGGAACACGAAGCGGTCGCCGACGATGCGCACGTCGGTGCGGCCCTCCAGCACCTGGCGCAGCTTGCCGAAGAAATCCGAGCGGTAGCGGCTCAGATCCTGCACGCGCTGCGCCAGCGCCAGGTTCAGCCGGCGGCCGAGATCGGCGATCTGGGTGCGGTTCTCGACGTCGGTGGCCTCCGACGCCTGCAGCGCCTGCTCGAGTGCGGCGAGCTGGGTGCGGAGCGCGGCGAGCTGCTGGTTGAGCAGCGCCACCTGGGCCGCCGCCTCGCGCGACAGATCGGTCTGGGCCGAGAGATCGGATTCGAGCTGGGCGATCGTCGCATCCTTGCCGTCGGCGCCGTTGCCTAGGCCGGCGAGCTGCGCTGCCATCTGGTCGCGCTCGGTGGTCGCGCTGCTGAGGGTCGCGGTGAGCGTCGCGATAGTGGTTTCGAGGTCGCTCGAGTTGACCTTTTCGAGCTGCAGCAACTCGGTCAGCTCGGCGATCTGGGCGTTGAGCCGGCTCATCGCCGTATCCTTGCCGCTGATCTCCTGGCCGAGGAAGAACTGGCTCAGCATGAACAGCGAGAGCAGGAAGATGATGACCAGCAGCAGGCTCGACAGGGCGTCGACGAAGCCCGGCCAGTAGTTGGTAACCTGCGAGCGGCGGGAGCGGGTGGAACTCGCCATCAGTTCGGCCGCCGGTCGGATTCACCCTCGCGCAGCATGGCTTCCATCAGTTCGCGCAGCTTCTTGTTGGTCTCGCCCTGCTGGATGATGTGGCCGCGCAGGTCTTCCTGCTCGGCCTTGATGTGCTTGACCAGCCCATCGATGCCGCGCGCCAGTTCGGCCATGGCGCGGATGGCGTTCTGCGACGAGCCGGAATTCTGCAGGGTCGAGCCGAACTGCGCCAGCATCGCCGACATTTCGTCTCCCGAGACCCCCAAGCCGGTGGCCTGCATCTGGGTGACCGGATGATCGAGCTCGGTCATCGAGGTCATCCAGTCCTCGAGGTCGGTGTAGAAGGCGTTCTGCGCCTGGCTGGCCTGCAGGTCGAGGAAGCCGAGGATCAGCGAGCCGGAGAGGCCGAGCAGCGAGGCGGAGAACGCCGTGCCCATGCCGCCGAGCGGGGCGGCGAGGCCTTCCTTGAGGTTGGAGAACAGCGTGGCGGTGTCGCCGGCCGTGGCATCGAGGGCCTGGATGGTGGAAGCGACGTGGGTGACGGTTTCGAGCAGGCCGTAAAAGGTGCCGAGCAGGCCGAGAAACACCAGGAGGCCCGTCAGGTAGCGCGAGGTATCCTTGGCTTCATCGAGGCGGTTGCCGACGGAATCGAGGATCGAGCGCATCGAGGATGGGGTGATCACCGCTTCGCCGAGCCGGTCGCGCAACAGGTTTGCCACCGGCGCGAGGAGCCGCGGTTGGGTCGCCGGCATGCGGCCTTCCTGCAGCGCGTTGACCCAGTTGATCTCGGGGAACAACCGGATCACCTGCCGGAAACTCAGGATGATGCCGATGAAAAGCGTCAGCAGAATCAGCGAGTTGATGAACGGGTTGGCCCAGAAGAAGATCAGCAGCTGGTTGGCGAGGATGGCAGCGACCAGTGCCACCAGCACCAGGAAGATGACGATCTTGACCAGATAGACCGCGGGGCTCGCCAGGCGATACGGGTCGTAAGTCTGCGACATGTCGCGGGCCCCATGCTCAAATGAAATCGGCCTGACAATAGTGCGCTTCGGCGAATCCACGCAACGGTCGGCGACCCGCGTCGCGGGTTAACCCCATGAAATCCCGACAATGCGACGTGAGGGTGACGGGGCGGCGGCCCCGCCGTGATGTTGCCGAGCGGCTCTGGCTAGTTGACCGCTTTGACGATCTTCAGCAGCTGCGCCTGGATGGTCTCGTTGCCAGCGATCACCTGGCCGTTCCAGATCGAGCCGGGGGTGCCGGCATAATCGGTTACCGCGCCGCCGGCTTCGCGCACCATGAGAAAGCCCGGGGCCACGTCCCACGGGGCGAGGCCGGCTTCCCAGTAGCCATCGAAGCGGCCGGCGGCGAGCCAGGCGAGGTCGGTCGAGGCCGAGCCGGTGCGGCGGATGCCGGAAACGGCGGGGGTGACCTGCGCCAGCTGCTTCAGCTGCAGCACATCGAGCGCGCGGCCGCGTGAGTTGATGCCGGTGACGACGACGGCGTCGGCGAGGTGACGACGGTTGGCGACGCGCAGACGCTTGCGGTCGTTCAGCCAGGCGCCGCCGCCCTTTTCGGCAGTGTACAGCTCTTCCATCGCCGGGTTGTAGATCACCGAGGCGACGATCTCGTTATTGCGCTCGAGCGCGATGGCGCAGGCGAACAACGGAATGCCGTGGAGGAAGTTGGTGGTGCCGTCGAGCGGGTCGACGATCCAGCGATGCTGGCCGTCGGTGCCCTTCACTTCGGTGCCCTCCTCGCCGAGGAAGGAATAGGTCGGGCGGGCCTTCTGCAGTTCGTTGAAGACGATCTCCTCGGCGCGTTTGTCGGCATTGGAGACGAAATCGGCCGGGCCCTTTACCGAGACCTGCAGGTTCTCGACCTCGCCGAAATCCTTGGCGAGAGAGCGGCCGGCTTTGGTAGCGGCCTGGACCATGACGTTGAGAAGCGCCGAGCGCATGGGGAAAACTCCGCGCGAGAAACCGGAAACGAGGGAAGGGCCGCTATGTGCCCGAGAACGCTGTTCAGTTCAAGGGCGTCTCGGCTGGCGCCGCCGACTCAGGGGTGGGCGTGGTGTTGGCCGCAACCTTGGTGGGCGGCTGCGACGGCCAGAAGCGGGCGCGTTCTTCGGCGCGGGTCAGCATGTCGGGCTTGATGCCGGCCAGCAGCTTGTCGAGCTGCGGATCCTTGAGGCCCTGGCGCCGCGCCAGGGCGCGGTACATCGCGGCATCCTCGAGATTGGCGGTCACGCCCTCACCGGCGGTCAGCAGCTTGGCATAGCGGTTCTGTGCCACCGGGTTGCCGGCATCGGCAGCCCGCGCATACCAGCTGGCGGCAGCGGCGCGATCCATCGGCACGCCTTTGCCGAGATAGAGGATGGTGGCGTATTCGACCTGCGCGGCAGCCAGACCATCCTCGGCGGCGAGCCGGAACTGCTCGGCGGCAGCCTTGGCATCGGGGGCAATGCCGGCGCCCTCGGACAGCATTCCGGCATAATCGTAACGGGCTTCGGTGATGCCGGAATTGGCGGCCTCGCCGATCAGCGCCGCGGCCTTGGTGAGGCTGGGCTCGGCATAAATGCCTTCGACATGCAGCAGGCCCAGATTGTACTTGGCGGCCATGTTGCCGGCGTCGGCGGCGGTCTTGAACAGCTCGGCGGCGTGCTTGCGATCCTTCGCCACCCCGGTGCCATCCTGATAAAGCATCCCGAGTTCGAAGGTGGCGAGCGCGTCGCCATGGGCGCTTGCCATGCCGTACCAGCTGGCGGCCGCGGCAAAATCCTCCGGCACGCCGAGGCCCTTGGCGTAGATCTCGGCAATCAGCGTCTGGGCGTGTGCATCGCCCTTCTCGGCGCGCGGCAGGGCCAGGTTGAGCGCGGTGAGGAAGTAGCCGCGCTGGTAGGCGCCATAGGCCGGATCGATCTTCTCGCCGAAAATGGAGTCGCTGATGGTCAGGGCGTCGGGCGCCGCCTGGTTGAGGAACTCCTCGGGCACCGGCCCGATCCGCAGATCTTCCATGCCAAGATTATCGGGGTACTGCATGTCCTTGGGGCGCAGATCCTCGAAATCGGTGCGGCCGGCCTGGGCCAGCGCCGGCAGCGCCAGGCCGGCCAGCAGCAGCGCAAGGCCGAGGCGACGCATCATTTTGCCGGCTCCGACAGCGTCAGCGGCAGGCCGATGAACTCGCAATCGCCGGCATCGTAGTGCGCCGGGCCGGCTTCGGGGTCTGACAGCACGCTGGGGATCTCCATGGTCTCGGCCCACCACTGCGCCATTTCGCGCTCCGCGGCCGATATGGAACCGGAAAGCGGCCCAAATAGGATGTAGTCGACGCCGGCCTCGCCTTTCAGCATGGCATCGTCACGCGAGTGGATGTCGCCGGCGCCGACGATCATCTTGGGCTTGAGCGCTGCCACGGCCTCGTTCACGGCCTTGATGCCGCCGGGAACATGGAGGCCATCGGCGCCGAGCAGGCGCACCAGGCCCGGCTCGCCTTCCACCAGCACGGCAGCGCCCTTGGCCTGCGCCAGCGGTACGATGCGCTTGGCGAGATCCTTGTAGGCGTTCTCGGCGAGATTGCCGCGCGGCAGCAGCAGGGCGGCGACATCGTCGCGCTCGAGCGTTGCGGTCAGCGCGGAAACGAGCTGGTCGGCGGGAATATCGGTGGGTGCGATAAGGAAGATTTCGGCTGACATGGCGGTGTTATAGCGGCCCCATCGCCGATGTGGAGCCGGATTCTGGCCGGAGCTGGGCAAGGGGTTACCGAGCCGAAAAGAAAAGCGGTGCGCCGGGGCGCCACGCCCTCCGGAAAAAGAAAGGGGGCGCGCCAGGACGCGCCCCTAGTCGTCGGGAAGTTCTTTGTGGCGTTAAGCCGCGAGATCGAGTTCCGGCTTGTACTGACCAAGCGATGCCAGGGCGTTCATCCTGGCGCGATGGGTGAAGGCCTGCTGTGCCGCCTTGACGTTCTGCGCCTCGCCGTTCCAGGTCACCAGGGCCGAGGTCTGCAGCGCCCGGCCGTAGGAGAAGGTCAGGGCCCAGGGCAGGCTGCCGAGCTGGTTCATGGCAGACAGGTGCGCTGTCGCCTCTTCGTCGGACTGGCCGCCGGAAAGGAACGCGATGCCCGGTACCGCGGCGGGCACGAAGCGGCGGAGCGTCTCGACGGTGCGCTGCGCCACTTCCTCGACGCTGGCGCGGTCGCGCGAACGCAGGCCCGGGGTCACCATGTTGGGCTTGAGCAGCATGCCGCTCAGATCGACGCCGGCGAGGCGCAGTTCCTTGAACACTGCCTCGAGCGTCTCGCCTGTCACATCCTCGCAGCGCTGGATCGAGTGGTCGCCCGGCTCGCCGTCGGCCAGCACTTCGGGCTCGACCACCGGCACGATGCCGGCTTCCTGGCAGTACATGGCGTAACGGGCGAGCGCATGGGCGTTGGCGCGGATGCCGTTGCGGGACGGGGCATAGGAGGTGATGGCGATGACGCCGCGCCACTTGGCAAAGCCGGCGCCGAGCTTGGCGTAATGGGCCAGCCGCTGGCGCAGGCCGTCGAGCCCCTCGGTGATCTTTTCGTCCTTGCTGCCGGGCATCGGCAGCGCACCACGATCGACCTTGATGCCGGGGATCACGTCGGTGGCGGTGAACAGCTCGCGGAAGGGCGTGCCGTCCTTGGCCTTCTGCTCCAGCGTTTCCTCGGTGAGGATGACGCCGGAGATGTAGTCGGTCATCGCATCGGTAGAGCGGAACAGCATCTCGCGATAGTCGCGGCGGGTTTCCAGCGTCACCGGCAGGCCGATCAGCGCGAAGCGCTTGGCGATGGTGCCTTCGGATTCGTCCGCGGCAAGGATGCCCTTGCCGCTGGCGACGAGTTTTTTGGCGATTGCATTGAGCGAGGCCATGGGAGGGAGGGTCTCCGTTTTTGCAATGCACGGAGAATGCCGCAGGACACGGCGGGCGGTCGATTGGACGTTCAGTTATCAGACGAACGGCGAAGCATGGCCGTCGTGGTGGCATCGGCGGCGGTGTAGATCGACACCGTCAGGTCTGCCGCGCCATCGAGCCGCAACGCCGCATAGCGCAGGTTGAGCCGCCCAAGCTCGGGATGCTGCAGCGGCTTCAACCAAAGCGGCGAAGGACGCACCGTTCCACCAGCCCAGAGGGTTGCGAACGACTCGCTCAGCGCGACCAGGCGCTTCACCTGAGCCGCATATTCCGGCCTGGCCCCGATCATCGCGCGATACTGCCCCACCACCGAGGCGGCGAGCGCCTCCCAATCGAGAAACAGCGCCCGCCAGGCAGGATCGAGGAACAGCTTTTCGATGAGGTTCTCGGAGCGCTCGCCGAGCAGCAGCACGCGGCGCGCGGCAGCGTTGCTGGCGATGATGGTCCAGCCACGGTCGAGCGCATAGGCCGGGAGCGGGAGGAGGCCATCGAGGAACGGCTGCAGTTCCGGTTCGTCGATGCCGACCGTCCGGGCCGGACCTTGGCCCGGGCGCGCCAGTTCGAACAGGTAGCGCGATTGCGTCATGTCGAGCGCCAGGGCCCGTGACAGCCGGCGCAGCGCATCGTCCGACGCGGTGACGTCGCGCCCCTGTTCGAGCCAGGTGTACCAGGTGACGCTCATCCCGGCGGCCTCGGCCACCTCCTCGCGCCGCCAGCCGGGCGTACGCCTGCGGCCGCTGCGCGGTGCGGGCAATGCTTGGCGGGCGGCGGTCAGGAGGTTCGCCAGGGCCTTGCGCCGGTCGGAGTCATCGGAGAGCATGACATCTTATACCAGGATAAGTAGTCATCTGGTACCAGGTCATCAGGTCGGCTTCATGGCGCTCCCATCACACATGGAGCACCGCATGCGATCGTTCAATTCACTGATCCGCAGCCTCGACTACACCATCATCTTCGCCCGCAGCATGCAGGCCATGCGCTGGTTCTATGCGGAAGTAATGGAGTTGGAGCTCCATCGCGAACTCGGTCCGCAATGGGTGGAGTACCGGATCGGCAGCGCCATTCTGGCACTCACCGAGCGCGGCATGATGTTCGACGACATTGCCCCGCCCGAAGGAGCGCTGTCGCTGCAGCTGGCGTTTCGAGTAGCGCCCGATGAGGTGGCCGTTGCCGCGTCGCTCCTCGCGCGCAAGGGGATCGCGGCAAGCCCGGTGGTCGATCAGCCCTGGGGGCATCGCACGCTGTTTTTCCGCGATCCCGACGGCAACGTGCTCGAGATCTACGCCGAGGTCTAACCCTTCAGCGCTTCGACGCCGGGGAGGGGCTTGCCTTCCATCCATTCGAGGAAGGCGCCGCCGGCGGTGGAGACATAGGTGAACTGGTCCTTTACCCCGACATGGGCCAATGCCGAGACGGTGTCGCCACCGCCCGCCACCGAGACGACCTTGCCGGCCTTGGTGCGCGCCGCGACATACTGCGCGATCTCGACGGTGCCATGGTCGAAGGGCTGCATCTCGAAGGCGCCGAGCGGGCCGTTCCAGACCACCGTCTTGGCCTCGTCGATGGCGCCCTTGATGCGCTCGATCGAGCCGGGGCCGACATCGAGGATCATGCCTTCGGGATCCATCGCGTCGACGCCGTAGAAGCGGTGCGGGGCGTTGGCTTCGAAGTGCCAGGCGACGGTGGCGTCGATCGGCAGGATGATGGCGCAGTGCGCCGCTTCGGCCTTGTCGCGAATGTCGTTGGCGGTCTCCGCCAGGTCCTTTTCGGCCAGCGACTTGCCGACCCCGAGCCCGCCGGCATGGAGGAACGTGTTGGCCATGGCGCCGCCGATCACCAGGGCATCGACCTTGTTGATCAGGTTGCCGAGCAGGTCGAGCTTGGTCGAAACCTTGGCGCCGCCGACAATGGCAATCACCGGGCGCTCGGGTGCACCCAGGCCCTGCTCGAGCGCCTTGAGCTCGGCTTCCATGGCGCGGCCTGCAGCCGAGGGCAGCAGGTGGGCGATCGCCTCGGTCGAGGCATGGGCGCGATGTGCGGCAGAAAAGGCGTCGTTGACGAAGATATCGCCGAGCTCGGCCATGCGGGCCGCCAGGGCCGGATCGTTGTCTTCTTCACCCGGATGGAAGCGGGTGTTCTCGAGCACGAGGATCGAGCCCGCGGGAGCTTCCTCGATCGCCTGCCTGGCCTTCTCGACATCGGTCCAGTCGGTGGCGACGAAGCCGACCGGATGTCCGGTCTCGTTGGCCACTGCCGGCACCACCTGCTCGAGCGAGAACTCCGGATCGACCTTGCCCTTGGGCCGGCCGAAATGGCTGAGGATGATGGCCTTGCCGTCGACCTTGATGATCTCGCGGATGGTCGGCACCAGCCGCTCGATGCGGGTGGCGTCGGTTACCTTGCCGTCGGCGACCGGCACGTTGAGATCGGCGCGCACCAGCACGCGCTTACCCGAAAGGTCGAAATCGTCGAGGGTCTTGAAAGCCGGCATGGCGCGCATCCGCTGCTAGGGAGAGGTGCCGCTGCTATAGCAAGGATTGCAGCAAGGGCAACAGCGGAGCTCAGAACCCGGCCAGGCCCGCGAGCGTGCCGGACAGCGCAAACAGCAGCGCGCCGAGCCCGACATGGCGCACGGCGAAATAGAGGTTGGTGTTGAAGGTGAAGCGGGCAAAGCCCTCGCTCGGCCAGTGGCGCGGCCCGATGCGGCGGCGCAGGGCCCGGTCGGCCAGCACCACGTAGAGCCCGAACGCCGCCAGCGGGATCAGGAACCAGGTGACGTCGTGCCGGGCGCCCAAAGCGACGCTGCCGACGATATTGGCGAAAACGAGAAGCCGCTCGATGTCACGCACCGGCCGATCTCCGGATCAACTGGTTCCGGATACTAGCGTGCCGACGTAACGCTTTGGCGACGGAGAGGTTAACGGCGGATGACAGGCAGCAGGCTTGCGCTCACACCCGCCGAAACAGCGTCGGGTAGTCCATCACGAAGCCGTTGCCATCTACCGTCAGGACCTGTTCGAAGCTGCCGTCGGCGGCCTGGTAGCGGTAGTGGGTGGGATCGAGCCGGGTGTAGATCTGCCCGTCGCGGAACGGCTCGAGGCTGTCGAGCGGGATCCAGGCCATGGCGAACTGCTGCGGCACGCCGTCGCTGAATCGGGCACGGCGGATCGGCAGGGTGTTGGTGAACGGCGTGCCTGAGACGTCGATATCGACGCAGCCCTCGAGTGCGGGCGCGCGTTGGCCGTTGAGCTTCCAGTCGCCAAGCCCGTTCGAGTTGAGCCGCAGCACGCGGCCATCCTGCAGGCGGAGGGTGAGGGAGCGGAAGGTCCAGTCGGGGGCAAGCTGGATGTCGTACTGGGCGCCGTAGGCGAAGCCTTCGAATTCGCCGATCAGCACGCTGCGGACATTGATGCCGTCGGCGTTCTCCCAGACCCGGCAGTGTTCGAGCCCGACCTCCCCGACTGGTTGCCAGCGGAGGTCGAGCTCGAGAGGCATGCTACAGCGTCTTGGCGAACACGGCCGTCATGTCGGCCATGCGGTTGGAGAAGCCCCACTCGTTGTCATACCAGCCCATGACGGTGACGAAGTTGCCCTGGATCACCTTGGTCTGGTCGAGGAGGATGGTGGCCGAGTGCGGATCGTGGTTCAGGTCGCTCGAAACCAGCGGGTGGGTGGTATAGGTCATCACCCCCTTGAGCGGGCCGTCGGCAGCGGCGATCAGCGCGTCGTTGATTTCCTGCGGCGTGGTGTTGCGGCCGGCGACGAAGTTGAGGTCGACCAGCGACACGTTCGGCGTCGGCACGCGGATCGAGATGCCGTCCAGCTTGCCCTTCAGTTCGGGCAGCACCAGGCCGATCGCCTTGGCGGCGCCGGTCGAGGTCGGGATCTGGCTCAGCGCCGCGGCGCGGCCGCGGTAGAGATCCTTGTGCATGGTGTCGAGGGTCGGCTGATCACCGGTATAGGAGTGGATGGTGGTCATCATCCCCTTCTCGATGCCGACCAGGTCGTTCATCACCTTGGCCATCGGAGCAAGGCAGTTGGTGGTGCACGAGCCGTTCGAGATCACCACGTGCTCCTTGCCGAGCAGGGCGTGGTTGATGCCGTAGACGACGGTGAGGTCGGCGCCTTCGGCCGGGGCCGAAACGATCACCTTCTTGGCGCCGGCGGTGAGGTGCGCGGCAGCCTTGTCGCGGCTGGTGAAGATACCGGTGCACTCGAGCACGATATCGACACCGAGCTCCTTGTGCGGCAGCTGCGAGGGATCCTTGACCGCGGTGACCTTGAAGGTCTGGTTGCCGGCGGTGATCACATCGCCTTCGACTTTCACGTCAAAGGGGAAGCGGCCATGCACGCTGTCATAGCGCAGCAGGTGGGCGTTGGTTTCGACCGGACCGAGATCGTTAACGGCGACGACCTGGATGTCGTTGCGGCCGCTTTCGACGATGGCGCGCAGGATGTTGCGACCGATGCGGCCAAAGCCATTGATTGCGACGCGTACAGCCATGATGGCTCCTTCAGGGACTTCTAGGGAGGAGAGAAGAAGAGCGCGGTTCTTACAACTGCGCCATGACGGCTTCAACTATGGCTTTCGCCGTAATGCCAAAGTGCTCATAGAGCTGCTCGGCCGGAGCGCTGGCGCCGAACGAATGCATGCCGATGAAGCGGCCCTTGTCGCCCAGGAGTTTCAGCCAGCTCATCTCGATGCCGGCTTCGATCGCCACCTTGGCCTTTGGCTTGCCGATCACGCTGTCGCGGTATTCCTGCGACTGGGCGTAGAACAGCTCCTGGCTCGGCACCGACACCACCTTGGCGCTGATCCCCTGGGCTTTCAGCAGCTCGAGGCTCGCAACGGCGATGGCAACTTCCGAGCCGGTGGCGAAGATCACCGCATCGGCATCCTTGTCGCCGGCGATCACGTAAGCGCCCTTGGCCGACGGGTTGCCGACGACGGTCTCGGTGCGCAGCGCCGGCAGGTTCTGGCGGCTCAGCGCCAGGATCGAGGGCTTCTCGGCCTCGATGGCGAGCTGCCAGCATTCGAGCGTTTCGACCGCATCGGCCGGACGGAACACCAGGAGGCCCGGGATGGCGCGCAGGGTCGAGAGGTGCTCGACCGGCTGGTGGGTCGGCCCGTCTTCGCCCAGCCCGATCGAGTCATGGGTCATCACGTAGATGACCTTCTGCTCCATGATGGCCGAGAGGCGGATGGCCGGGCGGGCATAGTCGGTGAACACCAGGAACGTGCCGCCATAGGGGATCAGGCCCTTGTGCAGCGCGATGCCGTTCATCGCTGCCGCCATCTCATGCTCGCGGATGCCGTAGCGCATGTAGCGGCCGGCGCGATCCGTGGCGGTGAAGGGCAGGGTCTCGGGGGTGTTGGTGAGGTTCGAACCGGTGAGGTCGGCGGAACCGCCGATGGTCTCGGGCAGCACCTTGTTGATCACTTCGAGCGCCATCTGGCTCGACTTGCGCGTCGCGACCTTCGGCTTGTCGGCAACGAGCTTGGCCTTGAACGCCTCGATGGTCTCGTTCCAGTTGGCGGGTAGCCGGCCAGCGATGCGGCGCTCGAACTCGGCGCGCAGCTCCGGCTTGGCGGCGGCGAGGCGGCCTTCCCAGTCGCCGCGAGCGTTCTCGGAGCGGGTGCCGGCGGCGCGCCAGGCGTTGAGGGTGTGGCTCGGGATCTCGAAGGCCGGGTAGTCGATACCCAGTTGCTGCTTGGCGCCGGCAAGTTCGGCGGCGCCAAGGGGCGAACCATGGACGCCGTGCGAGTCTGCCTTGGTCGGTGCGCCGAAGCCGATGATGGTCTTGGCGGCGATCAGGGTCGGCTTGTCCTTGGACTTCTTGGCCTCCAGCAAGGCCTTTTCGACCTGAGCCTGGTCGAGCCCGTCGATCTCGATGGTGTTCCAGCCGCAGGCCTTGAAGCGGGCGATCTGGTCGGTCGAGTCGGCGTTCGAAACGCGGCCGTCGATGGTGATGTTGTTGTTGTCCCAGATCACCACCAGCTTGTTGAGCTTCAGGTGTCCGGCGAGCGAGATCGCCTCCTGGCTCACGCCTTCCATTAGGCAGCCGTCACCGGCGATCACCCAGGTATAGTGGTCGACCAGATCGGAGCCGAACTCGGCGGCGAGCTTGGCCTCAGCGATGGCAAAGCCGACCGAGTTGGCGATGCCCTGGCCGAGCGGGCCGGTGGTGGTCTCGATGCCCGGGGCGAAATGGTATTCCGGGTGGCCGGCGGTCTTGGAACCAAGCTGGCGGAACTGCTTGAGCTGGTCGATCGTCATGTCCTCGTAGCCGAGGAGGTAGAGCGAGGCGTAGAGCAGCATCGAGCCGTGGCCGGCCGACAGGATGAAGCGATCGCGATCAGCCCACCAGGGGTTCTTGGGATCGAACTTCATCACCTTGGTGAACAGCACCGTGGCGATATCGGCCACGCCCATGGGCAGGCCGGGGTGACCGGAATTGGCTTTCTCCACCGCATCCATGGCGAGGGAACGGATGGCATTGGCCATCTCATTGGCTTGGGCGGAGTTGGTCATCAGAGTGCTCTCGGCTAAGGGACAGAAGCCCGGAAATCCGGGCGCCTCGAACCCTCCTGCCGAGGCGGGTTGACGCTTAGCAGGTTCCTTTGACCTGTCAATGTCGCCTCCCGGAGGGGGGCGTTGCCATGCTGCGCCAGCTTTGCGCTATAGTGCCAAGTGGAATCGCTCTTTTTTCCGCGACGGGGGTCGGGATGGCCGAGCAGCACGCCGAGGATGGATACGAAGCCGCCGCCAGCCGGCTCGACAAGGCATTCGCACGGCTGGAAGCCAGCGTCCGCAGCCTCAATGGCCGGGTGCGGGCGCATAGCCGCATCGAGTCCGACACGCAGAAGCTGGTGAGCGAGCGGCAACGGCTGGCACAGGAGCTCGACAAGGTCAGCGCCAAGGCAAAGCGCCTCGATGACAGCTCGGCCGAAGTGGCGCGGCGGCTCGTCGTCGCCATGGAGTCGGTACGGGAAGTGCTGGCTCAAGACGGCTCGAAGTAGGGAGCGCTGAGATGCCCGAGGTCAATGTCGACATCAATGGCCGCAAGTATCGCATGGCCTGTGAAGAAGGCCAGGAGCAGCACCTGCTTGGGCTTGCGGACCGCTTCAACCAGCATATCGACCAGTTCAAGGGTACGTTCGGCGAGATCGGCGACAACCGGCTGACGGTAATGGCGGGGATCGCGGTGCTCGATGAACTGGCCGAGGCCGAACGCCGCATCGCCGAGCTGAAGCAGGATGTCGCCAACCTCACCCAGGTCGGCGAGGCGCTGACCCATGAAGCCGAGGACCTGGAACGCAAGTTCGCCAAGCGGCTCAACGAAGCGGCCCGCAAGATCGAGGCGATCTCGAGCGCCATCGACGAGACCGGCGCGGCGGCGGGAAACTAGTTCCTTCTGACGATGCAGGAGCCGCCGGCGGCCTGCAGCTTGGCGCACAAGGCGTCGGCTTCGGCGCGATTGTCACGGCCGATCATGGCGTAGTGCCTGAGCCGCGGGCCGAAGTTCGGATTGCGGGCCATCAGCAGCATCAGCTTTTCGCTGCCCAGCACCTTGGGGTAGCTCGCCTGCACCCGCTCGAAGCGGCGGATGACCACGCCCTGGGAAAAGTTCTGGGCCAGCAATACGCCCCATGGCTTCCACTCGCTCGGCTGCCGATCGAGGCGTGGCACCCGTTCCGCTTCCGCCATCTTCACGCAGGCATCGATGAACGGCTCATCCTTGCCGATGGCATAATCGACATCGGGTGGCACTTCCGCCAGCCAGGCATCGGGATCGCGGCCGGTGACGATCTCGACATAGAAGCGGGTTTCGGCGGGCAGGTAGCCGATGCCCTTGATATAGCCGCTGGCTCGCCCCTCACCGCCATTGTAGGCGACCGCAGCGAGGCCGAGATTGCCGAACTTGTCGGCCAGGAAGCGCAGGTACTCCGCCGACTTGGCCAGGGCCTCGCTTGGATCGAAGGGGTTGCGCAGGCCCCTGATGCGGGCTGTCGAGGGAATGAACTGGGCGATGCCCTGCGCTCCGGCGGTGCTGAGCGCGAACGGATCGAACCGGCTCTCCTGCCAGATCAGCCGGGCGAAATAGCCCACCGGTAGCTGTTCACGCCAGGCAAGCAACTGGATGGCGCCGCAGGTATCGCGAAAGAACTGCTCTTGTCGGATGCATACTGCCGTCCAGGCCGGTGCCGAGGGATCGACGGCGTAGCAGGAGCGGGGCTTGTCAGGCTCGGCGTCGGTTTCGACCGCCGGCGCTGCGCAGCTGAAGGCTGCGATCGCCAATGCCAGGCCGAGGCTGATCAGGTGTCTGCCACGCATTGGGGGAAACTAGGACGCAGTGGCGGGTTCCGGCAAGCGCGTGCAATTGGCAAAGTTTGCCAAAGCTTGCTATGGTTGTGTCAAAGGAGCTTTGCCATGGCCACGATGAATATCTCACTGCCCGACAAGATGAAGCAATGGGTTGAGGAGCAGGCCGCGACCGGACGGTATGCCAATTCCAGCGACTATGTGCGCGATCTGGTGCGTAAGGATCAGGCGCATCGCGAGGCAATCAGCAAGCTGCAGCAAGTTGTTGACGAGGCGCGGGCCAGTGGTGTCATCGACAAGACGGTTGACGAGGTGTTCGCTGAAGCTCGTCTAAAGGCCATCGCGGCTCTTAAGGCTCGCGATGCGGCTTAGGCTGACGCCGGACGCGCAAAGGGACATCAACGACATCTTCGTTTACGGCGTGTTGACCTACCGACTGGCGGCAAGCGATCGCTATAGCTCAGGGTTACAAGACGCTATCGATAGGCTCGCAGTCTATCCGATGCTCGGCACAGCACACGACGACATCACACCGCCGGTCAGGCTGCTCCGACACGACTCGCATCACATCCTGTACGCGATCCGCGATAGTGAGTTGCTGGTTCTTCGCGTGCTCCACGGTAGCGTCGACTGGCTGAGCCAACTCAGCCGCTGAACCGCCCCGGCTCCCAATTCGCCAGCACCGCCTGCTGCAGGTCGATCTCTTCCATGATCTCGCGCAGCACCTCGTCGTCGAGCTTGCGCTCGTCGCGGGCGGCAACCAGGGCGGTGCGGCGGGCTTCGAGCACGGCGCGGCCGAGTTCCAGCACCATGGAGTCGTGCTCGGTATGCGACTGGCGCTCGGCGGCGTCCTCGACGCTGGCGCGTTTCAGCATCTGCTCCGCGGCAGCCCGGGCCTTGGGGTCGGTCTGGCCGTCGCGGAAGGCGGTGATGGCGGCGCGGCCGGCAGCGTCGGCGATGTCACGGGCGACGGCATGCTGGCTGGCGCGATACCGGTCTTCGGCCGGATCGGAGATGCCGAGGGTCTTGATCAGCCAAGGCAGGGTTAGGCCCTGCACCAGGAGCGTGCCGATCGTCACCGCGAAGGCAACGAACTGAATGATGTCGCGACCAGGGAAAGCCTCGCCGGTCAGCGTCACCAGCGGAATACCGGCGGCGGCGGCGAGGGTGACCACGCCGCGCATGCCGGTCCACGAGATCACCAGGTTCTCCTGCCAGGTGAACGGTTCGGGGACGTCGTATCCGCCCTGTCGCAGCACTTCCCGTCGACGCTCGAAACGCCCGTCGCGGCGGCCGAAGCGCCGTGGCGGCTCCTCGCCGGCCTTCATGCGGGCGATGGACTCGCGCACCCGGCGGGTCTGCCAGCGTGAGACGAAACCGGTGCCGAAGACCCAGGCGATACGGACGAGGATCACCGCGACGAGCACCACCAGCGACAGGCCGAGCAGTTCGATCAGGCTGAAGCCGGTGGCGGTCGCTTCCTCGATGACGAATTTCATCTGCAGCCCGATATAGGCGAAGACGAAGGCCTCGAGCAGCGCGTCGGCGGTGCGCCAGAACTGGCGTTCCTGGATGCGGGCGGCATAGCCGGCTTCGGTGGAATTGTGGCCCAGCGAGAAGCCCGCGGCGACCACGGCGAGGACGCCGGAAGCGCCGACTTCCTCGGCGACGAGGTAAGCTGCGAATGGCACCAGCACCGAAAGCACGGTGACCAGCGAGGCGTTGGTCATGCGCAGCCGGGTGCGATGGACGATCGCGCCGATCACCATGCCGATGACGATGCCGACGACAACGGCATAGATGAAATAGAACAAGCCATTGTCGATGAAGAGGTGGCGGCCGGTCACCGTGGCGGTAGCGAAGGCGAACAGCGTCAGCGCGGCAGCATCGTTGATCAGGCTTTCGCCCTTCAGCACCGTCATCATCCGGCTCGGGAGGCCGAGCTTGCGGCCGACGGCGACGGCGGTCACCGCATCGGGCGGCGAGACGACGGCGGCGAGCACTGTCGCCACCGCCAGCGTCATTCCCGGAATGATCGAGGCGGACACGGCGCCGACGACGAACGTGGTGACCAGCACCAGGATGACGCCCAGGTTGATGATCGAGGGCAGCCGCCGGATGAAGCTGATGAACGAGAACTCGGTCGCCGCCGAGTAGAGCAAAGGCGGCAGCACCACGGTGAGGATGATCTCGGGCTCGAGCTCCAGTCGCGGCAGGCCGGGGATGAAGGAGGCGGCGAGGCCGACCAGCGCGAGGAGCAGCGGCGCCTGGATGTTGCGCCGCTCGGCGAAGATGGTGACCGCAATGGCGGCGATCATCACCAGGAGGATCTGTGAAACCATGCGTCGCCCCTCAAGCCCTGTGGGCGTCACATATAGGCGGGGAGGTGGAAAAGGAAAGAAGCGCTTGGCGTTGGCAGCAGAGCGACCCTATATTGAGGGTGCTGCCCGGTGCGTGTTGGATCATTTTTCCCTGGGGCCGTACTGATCCTTAAGGGAGCTGTACCTGACCGGACCCGTGGGTTCGGACATACGGCGCCCACCTACGAAAGTAGGTTCCCAGGATCTGTATCCCACGGCCAGGGCGGCACCTGATTACCCGCTCCAGAAAGCCCGATGAGCGACGCAAAGATCGAAGAGGCGAAAGCGGCGCTCCGTGCGGTGGCGCACAAGAAGCGGGCGGCCTTCCACCCGTCGCTGCGCAACGATGCCGCCAGGGCGGCTGCCGCGCATTTCTTCGAAGGGGTGCCGCTCGACAAGGGCGAAGTGGTGGCCGGCTACTGGCCGATCCGCGACGAGATGGACGTCAAGTCCGTGGTGGCCAGGCTGATGGATGCCGGCCAGCCGGTCTGCCTGCCGGTGGTGCTGGGCGATGAACAGCCGCTCGAACTCAGGATCTGGGAAGACGGCGCGCCGCTCTACGAAGCCGGCTTCGGGACGCTCGCACCGCCCGAGGAGGCGCCGCGCGTCGAGCCCGATGTGATCATCATGCCGCTGCTCGGCTTCGACAAGCACGGCACCCGGCTCGGCTATGGCGGCGGCTACTATGACCGCACGTTGGCAACACTCAGCAAACGTCCCCGCCTCATCGGCTTCGCCTTCGCGTTGCAGGAGGTGGACCTGATCCCGCGCGAGGCGCACGATGTGCCGCTCGATGCCATCGTCACCGAGCATGGCGTGCGCAACTTCGACAAAAAGGCGCCGGTTACGTGAGAGTTCTGTTCCTGGGTGACGTGGTCGGCAAGGCCGGCCGCGACGCCGTTTCCGACCGCCTGGCCGGGCTGGTCGACAAGCACAAGTTCGATTTCGTGGTGATCAACGGCGAGAACGCCAGCCATGGGCGCGGCCTCACCGAGGGCCACTTCGCCGAGATCAAGGCGGCCGGCGCCGATGTGGTGACGCTGGGCGACCACGCCTTCGACCAGCGCGACACCCTCACCTATATCGCCCGTGAACCGACGCTGCTGCGCCCCATCAACCTCGCGCCCGGCACGCCGGGACGCGGCGCCAATCTCTACGAGAGCCGCGCCGGGCACCGCGTGCTGGTGATCAACGCGCAGGGGCGAGTGTTCATGGATCCGGTCGATGATCCGTTCCGGGCGGTGGAGGCGGCAGTCGCCGCCTGCCCGCTGGGCGAACAGGCCGACGCGATCATCCTCGATTTCCACACCGAGGCGACCTCCGAGATCCAGGCGATGGGGCACTTTCTCGATGGCAAGGTGAGCCTGGTCGTCGGTACTCACACCCACATCCCGACCTCCGATCACCGCATCCTCAGGGGCGGTACCGCGCTGATGGCCGATGCCGGCATGTGCGGCGACTATGACTCGGTGATCGGCGTCGAAGTCGATGAACCGCTGAACCGCTTCCTCACCGGCATCGCCACCGGGCGGTTCACGCCGGCCGAGGGCGAAGCAACGCTCAGTGGAATAGCGATCGAGACCGATCCAAGGACCGGCCTCGTTGCAAAGCTCTCGCCGCTCAGGGTGGGCGGGTCGCTCAACCAGGTCGAGCCGGCGTTCTGACCGTCAGGGGAGCTTGGACGGGTCGATCTGCGGCACCGAACCCTGCTCTTCGACTGCCGGGCCACTATAGCCGGTTTCGACCTTGGTGTAGGCGCAGCGCGGGCCGTCGTCGGCCTGCCAGTCGATGAAGGTTTGCTCGAGTCCCTCGGACAGGTGCACCGATACTTTCAGGGGAACATTCAATCCCCAATCCTCCTCGAGGATGTAGACGTACCACTGGCCGTCGGGAAGCTGGAAGACGATCTTGGTGCCTGCCGGGATCACCACGGCGTAGTCGTTCACGAGGGTGATGTAGGCGTGGTCCGGCGAGTAGACGGTGAGCCCCAGGCACGTGAATCCGACCGGGCCCTGCGCGTACCACGGAACCCCGCCGAGGCCGGGTTTGCCTGTATCAGCGCGCTTCGGCATGATCTTCACCACGCAGCGGGCGCCAAGTTCGAAATCACCCGCCTTCACGGTCACGTCGATCTCGGTTCCGGGATACCAATCGGTCTCCAGCTTGAAGGTCTTCTGCACATTGCCGGGCTGAAGATACAGGGTAAGGACGGTCCCGGCGGCGAGGGTATTGCCGCTTTCGTTGGCGACCGTCACCTCCCACGCGCCGTTGCCGTCGGCGTGCGCTTCGCAATCCGTCCCCGGTGTCGCTTTGGGCAGCCGACGAGACTGCGCCGGGTCGGCGCGCTCCTCGGAGCTGTCCTTCTCCCCCTGCTCGGTCGTTGGCCGATCGGGTTCGGTCGGTCGGGTATCCCGGGTCTGGCTGAAGGCCGGCGTCGTGCCGACGACCAGCGCCGCTGCCATCAAGGCCAGCGAAAATCTCTTAAGTGCGTCCATCTCATGCTCTTCCTGCCTGCGGCCCCAATGCCGCATCGATGGACAGCGATAGGGTTCACGGACTGAATGAGCGCTGATATCCGTACTTATCGCGGGTTCATTTTAGATATTCCGTCAGAATGGCGGAATATATATGTACATGGCGAAGTCGCGTCGGGGGAGATCGCTGCGTGTCACACGCACTTTATTTTCCGCCCGGCCGCCCCTATAACCGCCCACCACCATTGCCACACATGCCAAAACAGGGGTGACCGCATGGCCGGCCATTCACACGCCAAGAACATCATGCACCGCAAGGGCAAGTCCGATGCGGCTCGCTCGAAGGTGTTTTCGAAACTCGCCCGTGAAATCACCGTCGCGGCCAAGCTCGGCATGCCCGACCCGGCGTTCAATGCGCGCCTGCGTCTGGCGGTGCAGAACGCCCGGGCGCAGTCGATGCCCAAGGACAATATCGACCGCGCCATCAAGAAGGCGGCAGGCAACGACGGCGAGAACTACGAAGAGATCCGCTACGAGGGCTACGGTCCGGGCGGCGTTGCTGTCATCGTCGAGGCGCTGACCGACAACCGCAATCGCACCGCGTCGAACGTGCGCTCCACCTTCTCCAAGAACGGCGGCGCACTCGGCGAAACCAACTCGGTCGGCTTCATGTTCGATCGCGTCGGCGAAATTTTCTATCCGGCGACCGCCGGTTCGGAAGACAAGGTGATGGAAGCGGCGATCGAGGCCGGCGCCGACGACGTCGAGAGCGACGAAGACGGGCACTGGATCTACACTTCGTTCGAATCTCTCAACGAAGTGGCGGCGGCGCTCGAGAAGGTGCTGGGCGAGGCGGAGTCGGCCAAGTTCATCTTCAAGCCGCAGAACGAAGTGCCGGTTGACGCCGACAAGGGCGCGACGCTGCTCAAGCTGATCGGCATCCTCGAAGAGGACGACGACGTGCAGAACGTCTACGCCAACTTCGACATCTCCGACGAAGATATGGCCAAGATCGAAGCCGCCTAACGGCTTCGACTCTCGCTGTTTGACAAATCCGGGTCCGGGCAGTAGTTCGGGCTCGTTACGCCGAAAAAACGTAGGCCGGTTAAGGTGAGTCCGGCCCTCCCTCCGGGGAGATTGTCCCGCCCGCAATGGCGAAGGACCCACGGCAAGCCGACGAGCGTCCGATCCCCGGGCGCCCGCTGCTTGTTGGGATATGGGTCGATGATTTTCACCGCCAGCTACATGCCCTCATGCCGCGTGCGTCACGGAGCCGGTCGCTCGACCGTTTCCACCACCAGCATCAGGACATCACCATGCAGTTCAACCATGCCAACTTTGCCGTCGCCGATGTGCGCGCGGCCGCCGCGTTCTTTGCCCGGCACTTCGATTTCGCCATCGTCGGCGAGGCGCACGACAATTTTGTCGTCATGGAGGGGGAGGGCGGTTTCGTCCTCAACTTCATGGCATCAGGCAAGGCCGAGGCCAGCTATCACAAGAACTTCCACATCGGCTTCTTCGTCGGCAGTGTCGCCGAGGTGCGGCTGAAACAGGCTGAGTTGAGTGCTGCCGGCCATAGCCCAAGTGAAGTGCAGCAGTTCAGCCGCGGCGGCAGCCGGACCACGACCTTCTATTGCGAGGCGCCTGGCGGCTTCCTGGTCGAGGTTGCGACGACCGCGGCCGAGTAGGATACGGCGGGCAGCTCCGGGTCGGGCATGGCCAACCCGATCCGGAATCTGCAGGCCGGCTGAACGTGAGTTCGGCGGGCAACCGCCGGCCCGCTACCAGCGGATACGCATGCCAAGGTTGCCGTTGAGCCCGTAGCTGGCGCCGAGATCGTCCAGCCGGGTGCGAACCGAGGCTTCGCCGTAGAGCGAGTACTTGTCGTCATCCCAATCGTAGCTGCCGCCGACGCCCAGCTCGCCCGAGAGCTGATCGGCGCCAGCCTTGAGGGCCGTGCCGCTGACTTCGATCTCGGTGGAGTTGTCGAGCTCGTAGTAGAGGTTGGCGATGCCGTACCAGTGCGTGCGCTCCAGGCCGTTGTCGCCTTCAGAGCTGTCGTCGTAGTCCAGGGTGACACCGAGCCGGCCAGTGAGCCCTCCGCCGTCATTGAGGCGCAGAGCGGCGCCGAAGGCGTCGGTAAAGTCGTCAAAGCCGACGGCGCTGTAGATCAGTTGCGCCTGCGGGGTGATCGACCAGTTGCCGTCGAGGGCGACCTGGCGGCCGGCCTCGACGCTGAGCGCCAGGCCGAGGCCGCCATTGCCGTCGACGAGGTCGAGATCGGCCGTGGTGGAGTGCAACGAACTGTCGAACCAGCGCAGTTGCGCGACGCCGTCGACGTAGAGGCCGTCGGCATCGTACCAGGTCAATGTGCCGCCCACGCCGAAGCCGGTGGTCGAGATGCTGCCGCTGCCGAACACCGACGCGACATCGGCACTGATCACGCCGTAATCGACATAGGCCCCGGCGACGAGTGCGTCCTCGTCGCTGTGCTGCACCAGACCATCCATGCCGGCCTGCAACCGCCAGAGGCTGGAGTCATAAGTGGTGCCGCCGGAGGTGGTATCGAGCCCGTCGTGAGCGTACGCGCCTTCGATGCGAGCCCAGGCTCCTCCGGCCTCAACCTGTCGGCGGCCCAGGTCAATCACCCCAACGGTGCCGTCGTTGCCCGACCAGGAGCGGTTGCCGACGCGCTGTTGCAGTGTACCGAGCCGGTTGAAGGCGGCCAGCAGCTGCGGGTAGGTTTCGTAGAGTGGCACGCCTGCCTGGTAGAGCGGATCTGGACCAGTGGGGATCAGGGTGGAGCGCAGATACCAGTCGCCATCGTCCGGCCCTGCGGGGCTGTTCTGGTAGAGCCGGTAAGCGTAAGCGCCGCCGACGACCGCCTGTTCGCCCTCGAAGCTGTAGTCGCCGATCAGGGTGAAGGCGGCGGCCGAGGTGGAGCCGTCAGCGACGTCGATGATGCGGATGCCCTGGTTGGTCTGGGCGCCGGTGCCGCCGATATTGGTGACCTTGATGCTGCCGGTGCCGCTGGTATTGCCGCCGATGACGACGCGATCGGTAACCGAGTTATCGTCGCCCAATGCGGTGTTGACGAGAATGACCCCGGCGCTGCCGGCATAGTTGCCGGTCACGGTGAGCACCGTGCCGGGCGCGCCGCCAAGGCGAACGGTGCCGGCATTGTCCAGCGAAGCAACCGTCTGGTCAAAACCCTGCAGGTCGAGCAGCGTGCCCATTGCAACGCGATGCGCGGAATTGGCGCTGAAGACGTTTTCGTCGCCAGCGGCGAGCGTGCCGGAAGTGACATGCGTCACCCCGCCATAGGTGTTGTGGCCGGTCAATGTCAGCTTTCCGGCGCCCTCCTTGGTCAGGGCGCCGGCGCCCGACATGGCGCTCTCGGCCACGACGTCGAAACCGTTGGAATCGAGGAACATGCCGCTGCCTTCAAGAACAAGATCGCCGTAGGCGAAGCCGTGGATCAGCGAAACGTCGTTGCCGGTGGCGCGCAGGGTGCCGTTGTTGAAGGTAGCGGTGCCGGTGCCCAGGCCGGGCGCCAACTCGCCGGTTTCCAGCGTGCCGCCGGTATCGACAACCAGGGCCCCGGTGACGCCGGCGTCAGGGGTGTTGGTGCCGGTCCAGCCCAGGCGCACCGAAGACGCTGAGACGAGGCCACCATCGCTGATGGTCAGCGCGCCATCCCCAAGTCCTGGGTCGGAGAGCCAGAACGAACGCTCGCCGACATGCAGATCGCCAGCGACAACGAAGCTGGTGCCTGCGCCGGTCACCAGCATCGAGGCGCTGCCATTTCTGCCGATGGCGGCATTGTTGGAGTCAATCATGGCACCACCTGACAGCGTCAAGTCCGCGTTGCCGCCACTGACCCCGGCCGCGAAATAGTCGGCTTCCCAAAGGGTGCCCGGTCCATCGACCAACACCGAGATACTGGTTGCGGTGGTCGAGCCCGGGTCCTCTCCCAATGTGGCAGAGCCGGAGATCACGTGCGCGCCGTCGGTAATTTCGACCGTGCCATTCCCGCCGCGGCCGACCGACAGGTAGTTGGATGTGAGGCTGGTACCGGCGCCGGTGACCTTCAGGTTGCCCGTTCGCAGGTCAAGGAAGCCGTAGGGCTGACTATTGTTGGGATTGTCGTCGATCTTGAGCCGGGCGCCGCTGGACAGGGTCAAGCCGCCGTCCGTCGCTCCATCGATCGCAAAGTCGGTATAGCTGCCGGCATTCCAGACTGTGCCGGCTCCATTCAAAGTCAAGGTGTAGCCGCCGGTCGTGTCGATCGTCAGCACCTGGGGGGTGAGGGCGGGCGTGAGAAGCACGTTGTCGACTACAATGTCGTTCAACAGGCTGAAGGTTACAAAGCCCGCGTCGGTGCCGGCCGCGGTAACCGCACTCTGCATTTCCGTGCTGTTGGCCACTGGGTAATCCGCAGCTGTTGCGGCCGGCGCAAGGAGCGTCGTGCCAGCGACGCCCGCCGCCAAGGCTATGACAACGCCGCTTGCCGTCGACCGCAGACAGGCCCTCGATCGTGCGGAGGGCCCGCTCTCGGCCCGGTCGATCACGGCGAACGTCTCGATACCCATGACGGGCCTCCGCTCCAAATGTCGACCAAATCAGATACTATGTTCTGCTCCAACTCACAAATAATAGCGACACATTAGACTTTCTAGGTGACGGAAAATGTCAGGAACTGACAGGATTAGTACTTGCAGATGAATGAAGTAATTTCATGCGGAGCGCAGGCAGTCAGAGCATCGAGGAGCAACTGGTGCCCTCTTGTTGATGGGATTGCTGGACGCACTGAGCTGGCGCGGGGTGTTCCACCGAACGCGGCCGTCTGAGAATCGCGGGGCGGGCGCCTGCCGGCGACTAGGCCGCCGCGGCAGGCAGGGTCTCGTAGTGCGAGATGGATGCGACCGCGATGCAGTTGCGTCCATTCTGCTTGGCTGCATAGAGCTGCTGGTCGGCAAGGCGGAACAGTTCGGCGAAGGGCAGGTAGCGATCATAGACGGCGCCGCCGACGCTGACCGTCAGCTGGTGTGGCTTGCCGTCCGGGGTGAACTCGGCCGCATGCACCGCCTGGCGCAGGCGCTCGGCCACCGCCTCGCCGATCAGCAGGGTGGTGCCGGGCAGGTAGACGGCGAACTCCTCGCCGCCGATCCGTCCGATCAGATCGGCGGAGCGCAACACCGCCCGGATCGAACTGGCGATCAGGCGCAAGGCGGCGTCGCCCTGCTCATGGCCGAAGGTATCGTTGATAGCCTTGAAGTTGTCGGCGTCGACCACCAGCAAGGTGCCACGCATGCCATCTTCGGCAAAGCGTGCGTCGGCGAGAGCTTCCTCGACTTCGCGCGTGAAGGCGCCGCGGTTCAGCAGATCGGTGAGCGTGTCGGTCGAAGCATGGCGGCGCAGCAGCTCGTGAGCGATCGCCAGCTCACGCAGTTTGCTCAACAGGAAGAACAGGATCGGTCCGGCAAGGCCGAGCGGCACCAGCACGTCGAGGGTGATCGACCAGCGCAGCGCTTCGGGGCTGAGGCTGTGGAAGTTGAACGAATCCACGAACAGGGTGACGGCGACACAGCCGATCGCGCCGAGTGCGGTCCAGAGGAGAACGCGGCCCCATCCTGTGGGTGAAAGATCCAATGTGTTCGCGTCCCTTCGGCACGTCCGTGCAGAGGGCCGAAACGGTAGGCAAGGCGAGTTGAAATCGCCTCAAGTCACCGGATTGGATTTTATCTATCGGCCCTGCACGGTGGTCAGCCGATGGCAGCGCTCACTGCGGCAAGCTCGGCGTCGGCGGCTTTCCGCCCCAATTCAACACGGTTACGTCCGGCGTGCTTGGCCTCGTAGAGGCGGCGATCGGCGATCCGGAACAGCTCCGAGAAACCGGAGTCACCGGCGCAGACCGCACCGCCGATGCTGACCGAAAGTCGCTGCGCCATGCCATCGGAGGTAACGAACAGGGCGTTCACTGCAGCGCGGATGCGCTCGGCAGTGCCCGAGGCGACGTCGTGTCCGGCGTCACGCAGAAACACTCCGAATTCCTCGCCGCCGATGCGTCCGACCAGATCGCCATCCCGCACGCTGTCGCGAATGGCGCCGGCGATCAGTTGCAGCACCTCGTCGCCGCGCTCGTGGCCGAAGCGATCGTTGACGGTCTTGAAGTGGTCGGCATCGATGACCAGCAGCGTACCATAGCCGTCGGCCTGGCTGAGACTGGAGCCGACGCGCGAGGTGAAGGCGCGGCGGTTGAGGCAATCGGTGAGCCAATCGGTAGAGGCAAGCAGCTCCAGCCGGCGGTTGGCGTCACGCAGTTGCGCCGAACGCAGCTGCAGGAACAACAGGATCGGGCCGCCCAGCGCGGTGGGCATGCCCAGCGCCAGCACGGTACCGACGGTGTTCATCCCCTCGTTCAGCGACATCATGACCAGGTTGGACATCACCCAGGAGCCGGCAGTCGAGGCGGCAAGAATCAGGAGCGTGCGCTGCCAGGCGATGCGCCATTCGGAAGATGGCAGAGCAAGCTTGTTCATTTCCGCGTCCCTCGGAGTGAATGGGTTCGGCTTACGGGACGAATGCTTGAATGCTGATTAATTCGCCGGGATGGATCGCAGCTAATTCGGTGCAGCGTTTCTGTTTCGTTCACAAAGCGCTTGGTAGGCTCCGGCTCCTGACCTAATGCTTCGAAATGGCTGAAACAGTGCGAATCATCGGCATCGATCCGGGGCTGCGGCGCTGCGGCTGGGGCATCATCGAGAGCAACGGCAATCGGCTGAGCTTCATCGCCTGCGGCACCATCACACCGCCGGTGGAGGGGGCTCTCGCCGACCGGCTGGTCGAACTGCATCGCGGCATCGTCGGTGTGCTGGATGAGTATGCCCCCGAGGAAGCGGCCGTCGAGGAAACCTTTGTTTCCGCAGGCGCCCGCTCGGCGCTGCAGCTGGGGCAAGCGCGCGGCGTGGTGCTGATGACGCCGGCACTGCGGGGCCTGCCGGTGGGCGAGTATGCCGCCAACCTGATCAAGAAATCGGTGGTCGGGACCGGCCACGCCGAGAAGGCGCAGATCCAGATGATGATCAAGATCCTGCTGCCCACCGCCACCTTCAAGGGCGCCGACGCGGCCGATGCGCTGGCGATCGCCGTCTGTCACGCGCACCACCGCGCTATCCGCAAGCTGAGTGTTCCTGCATGATCGGCAAACTCAAGGGCATGGTCGACGGTTTTGGCGACGACTATGCGCATCTCGACGTCAACGGCGTGGTCTACGAGGTGTTCTGCTCGGCGAAGACTTTGGCGGCGTTGCCGCAGGTTGGTCATGCCGCAGTGGTGCACACCGAGATGATCGTGCGCGAGGACATGATCCGGCTCTATGGCTTTTTCACCGAAGCCGAAAAGGCCTGGTTCACCACGCTGATGACGGTGCAGGGCGTCGGCAGCCGGGTGGCGCTCGCCATCCTCTCGGTGCTCACCCCGTCCGAGCTTGCCAGCGCCATCGCGCTGCAGGATCGCGCCATGGTCGGTCGGGCGAACGGCGTTGGCCCCAAACTGGCGGTTCGCATCGTCACCGAACTCAAGGGCAAGGCGCCGGCGGGAGCGATCGACGCTGGGGTGCTGGGACTGCAAGCGGCCTTGGGCGAAGGCGTTGCCGCGGGCAACGTCGCCGACGCCGTGTCGGCGCTGACCAATCTCGGTTACTCGAGCGCCCAGGCTTCGGCCGCGGTGGCGCGGGTGGTGGGGCGCGAAGGCGACAAGGTACCCACCGACAAGCTGATCCGGCTCGGGCTCAGGGAATTGAGCAGCTAGCCTTGCAGGTGTGCTGTCGCCTTACTATCCTGGAAAGTAAGGACGGAGCTATCGGCATGAATGAACACCTCAAGATAGTGGGCGGCTCCACGGCGACCAGCAAGGGGCAGACGACGATCCCCAAACAGGTAAGAGATGTGATGGGCATCAAGGATGGTACGCCGCTGACCTGGATTTATGAGGACGGGCAACTGACGGTCAGCGCGAGGACCAAGCGCCTGGAAGACTTCGTGCCAATGGCTCCGCCCAACGGCAGGCACGTCTCGATCGAGGAGATGAACGATGCGATCGGGGAAGCGGTGACCGAGAGAATGAAGCGGGCTGGTGATCGTTGATAGGCGTCGATACCAATGTCCTTGTCCGCATTTTCGTTGATGACGAACCGGAACAGCGTGCCATCGCCCAGCAGTTTCTGCGGCTGAGATCGGCCGATGACCCAGCGTTCGTGAGCGCCGTCGTGGTCGCGGAGGTAAGCTGGGTCCTGACCCGGGCCTACAAGTTTTCGGTTGCCGCTGTCAGCGACGCACTCGAATGGCTCTTTGAAAGTACGAATGTCGTGATCGAGGCACATGCCCTGCTGAGGTCGGCTGTGGCGCTGGCGGTGGCGAGGAATGCGGATGTTGCGGATAGCATCATCGCAGCGATCGCCGCCGATGCTGGTGCGACCACGACCGTGACGTTCGACCAACCTGCAGCAAGGCGTCTTCCCGGTATGGAACTCCTGAAGTGACCGATCTGACTTCCGCCCAGGCCGGTCGCGACGACCCGCTCGACGTTTCGCTGCGGCCTTCCGGCTTTTCCGAGTTCATCGGACAGGCCGAGGCACGAGCCAATCTCGAGGTGTTCATCCAGGCCGCCAAGCATCGTGGCGCGGCGCTCGACCACGTGCTGTTCGTCGGCCCGCCCGGCCTTGGCAAGACCACGCTGGCGCAGATCGTGGCGCGCGAACTGGGCGTGGGGTTCCGAGCGACGTCCGGCCCGGTGATCGCCAAGGCGGGCGATCTCGCGGCGCTCTTGACCAATCTCGAAGAACGCGACGTGCTGTTCATCGACGAGATCCACCGGCTCAATCCGGCGATCGAGGAGGTGCTCTATCCGGCGATGGAGGACTATCAGCTCGACCTGATCATCGGTGAGGGCCCGGCGGCACGCTCGGTGCGGATCGACCTCGCCAAGTTCACTTTGGTCGGCGCCACCACTCGCGCCGGGCTGTTGACGACGCCGCTGCGCGACCGCTTCGGCATCCCGATCCGGCTGAACTTCTATACCCCCGAGGAACTGGTGAAGATCGTCGAGCGCGGCGCGCGCCTGCTCGGCATCGGCATGGCGCCGGACGGGGCGATGGAAGTTGCCCGCCGGTCGCGCGGCACGCCGCGCATCGCCGGCCGGCTGCTGCGCCGGGTCACCGATTTCGCGCTGGTCGATGGCGCCAAGGAGATCACCCGCGCCATCGCCGACAAGGCGCTGCTGCGGCTCGACGTCGATGCGCGCGGGCTCGACCAGCTGGATCGGCGCTACCTCCGGGTCATCGCGGATTTCTATGGTGGCGGCCCGGTAGGGATCGAGACCATTGCCGCCGCTCTGTCGGAGCCTCGCGATGCGCTCGAGGAAATCGTCGAGCCTTACCTGATCCAGCAGGGGTTCATCCAGCGCACGCCGCGTGGCCGCATGCTGACGGCGCTGGCCTTTCAGCACCTTGGGCTCGCGACCCCGCAGGGTTTTGTCGGCCTGCAGGGGGGCCTGTTCGAGGAGCCGGGCGAGGAATGAGCGATCCGCTGTTTCGGCCGCGCGTCCACCTCATCCTGCTCGGCGTCGCCGATGTCGCGCGTTCGGCGGCGTTCTACGAAGCGCTGGGGTGGCGGCGGGCGCCGACCAGCCATGCCGGCTTCGTCAAGTTCGACCTGGGCGGCATGGCGCTGGCATTGATCTCCAAGGACGACCTGGCTCGAGACAGCCTGGGCGCGCCCGGCGATGCAGGCGCTTCGTCCGGCCTGGCGCTGATCTACTGCGCCGAGCATCCCGACGATGTCGCTCGGCTGCTGGCCCAGGCCGAGCGCGCCGGCGGCACCATCGTCAAGCCGGCGACCCGGACGCAGTGGGGGACGGCCGGCTATTTCCGCGACCCCGATGGCCATCTGTTCGAGATCGACCACGAGGACGTCTGGGTGTTCGACGGGGAGCATCATCTTGTCGTCTGAGCATCCGCTTCCCATGATCGGTCGGCCGGCAACCCAGGCGCTGCATCTCATCGGCATCGCTACGCTGGAACAGGTCGCCCGGCACAGCCAGCGCGAGCTGCTGGCTCTGCACGGCGTCGGTCCCAAGGCGGTTCGCATCCTCAAGGCCGAGCTCGAAGCGCATGGTCTCGAATTCGCCGAGGGGCACAAGTGACCGGCGGCCGCCAGATGCTGAGCTTCGACCTCGCCGGAGCGCGGTTCCAGATGCGGGCTGTGGCGATCATCCGCCGCGACGGTCACGTCCTCATGCATCGCGCCACGCACGAGCAGTTCTGGTCGCTGCCGGGTGGCCGGGTGGAGTTCGGCGAAACGGCAGCCGAGACGCTGGAGCGCGAGCTGCTGGAAGAACTGGGCTGCGCGTCCCGCCCGGGTCCCCTCAGGTTCCTGGTGGAGAACCTGTTCGTCTACGAGGGGCGCGCCGTGCACGAGGTCGGCTGGTACTTCGAGACCGAGCTCGTTGGCGATTTTCCCTTCGTCACCGACGACGTCTGCTATCGCACCATCGATGGTGCGTCCGAGCTCGAGTTCCGCTGGGTACCCGATATGGTCGAGGGATATCGCGACTTTCCGCTCATGCCGCCCATGCTGGCATCGCAGCTACTCGATCCCACGCCGGGATTTCGGCACATCATCGAGCGCCAGACATGACTTCCAGCCACTTCACCGCCCGCGTCTACTACGAAGACACCGATTTTTCCGGCAATGTCTACCACGCGGCGTACCTGCATTTCTTCGAGCGGGCGCGGACCGAGTTTCTGCGCGAACGCGGCGTGCATCACTCCGAACTGGTGAAGGATGGCATCGCCTTTGCGGTGCGCAGCATGAGCATCGATTTCAAGGCTGCGGCCCATATCGACGATCTGCTGGAGGTTACGACCGAGGTTGTCGCGCTCACCGCGGCGAGGCTCAATCTGGTGCAGTCGATTGCCCGCGATGGTGTCGAGATCACTCGCGCCGAGGTGCAGGTGGTAGCGATCAAGACCAGCGGCGGAGTGGCCAGGATGCCGCGCGAGCTGCTGGATATGCTCAAGGCCTAGCGAAGGGGCCGCCGGTGTAGGGCGGCCCCAAGCTTGTGCCTCAGATCGGCGTCCTACATCGCAGCAGCCATCACCTGGCCGCGGATCTCGCCATCAGGGAACTTCGCCGTATGCAGATTGAAGTACCACTGACCGCCCTGCAACTGGGTGATCTGCTCGTCGGTCAGCGTGGCGTTACCGTTGATCGGGCTGGCCAGCGGATCGGCCAGCGGTACCACCGGATCGGCATTGGCGCCTTCAGCGGCCGGACCATGGAAATGGGCGCCGGTCGCATCGCCGCTCAGACCCTCGTAGGTGACGGTCCAGGTGAACACCTTGCTGTCAGTGTCGAGCGTGGCTTCGACCTTGCCGGTCGCCGCCGAGTCGGTGGGCGGCACTTCGGAAGCGCCTTTGAGGTCGGCGCTGAACTTCAGCATTTCGGCGTAAGCCGGCATGGCGGAGAAGGCCAGCACCGCAGCGGTGGCGAGCAAAGTCCGTGTCAGGTTCAGATGCATCGGGAAATCTCCCTTTCTTTTGATGAACCCCCGCACGGACTCCCGTCCGGCGGGGCTGGCAGACAAACGCCGATCGGGAGAGGGGGTTGCGCTGCGCCGATCCGACGCGATCACACAAACGCGAGGAATCGCTTTGTTAACCCTTGCTTGACCATAAGTAAGGCAGTGCACGACGAGCACTGCCAAAGGTCCGGAAAACCGGGCTTTTCTCTTAAATTTGACAAATTTGGACCGCATCGACCGACAATCAGGTTTCGGTCGTCGGGGCCGGACTGAGAAGGACCCTTACATGGAAGCCATGGATGCCGTTGGCACGGCCGCTGCGCATGCCGACCTTTCGATCTGGGCGCTGTTCTGGCAGGCCGACCTCGTCGTCAAGACCGTGATGATCGGGCTGCTCGCCGCCTCGGTATGGTGCTGGGCGATCATCGTCGACAAATCGATGCTCTATGCGCGCGCCAAGCTCGAGATGAACCGCTTCGAGCGCGTGTTCTGGTCGGGCCAGTCGCTGGAGGAGCTCTACCAGCAGATGAGTGAGAAGCCGGCGATGGGGCTGGGCGCCATTTTCGTCGCCGCGATGAAGGAATGGAAGCGTAGCCACGAGCAGAACGCTTCGAGCTTCATCGGCGTGCAGGGCCGCCTCGACAAGGTGCTCGACGTGGCGATCAGCCGCGAGAGCGAGACGCTGGAGAAGCGGCTCGGCTTTCTTGCTACCGTCGGCTCGGCCTCGCCCTTCATTGGCCTCTTTGGCACGGTATGGGGCATCATGAACGCATTCACGGCCATCTCGGCCGCATCGAGCACCAATCTCAGCGTGGTCGCCGGGCCGATCGCCGAGGCGCTGTTCGCCACCGCGCTCGGCCTGCTCGCCGCTATCCCGGCGGTTATCGCCTACAACAAGCTTTCGGGTGATGCGAACAAGCTGATCGGCCGTCTCGAAGGTTTCGCCGACGAGTTCTCCACCATCCTCAGCCGGCAGCTCGAAGCGCGGGGTGCCCGCTGATGGCAATGGCAGTATCCAGCGGCGGGGGCGGCGGCGGACGCCGTCGTGGCCGGCGGCGGGGCGGTGGCTCCAAGCCGATGAGCGAGATCAACGTCACGCCGATGGTCGACGTGATGCTGGTGCTGCTGATCATCTTCATGGTGGCAGCGCCGCTGATGACGGTCGGCGTCCCGATCGAACTGCCGCAGACGCAGGCCAAGCAACTCAACACCGAGCAGAAGCCGATTACCGTTTCGGTCACCAACGAAGGCGCGATCTTCCTTGGCGACAATCCGGTGACGCTCGAGGATCTGACCGCGCAGGTCGCCGCAGTGGCGGTCAACGGCACCGAGGACCGCATCTATGTGCGCGGTGATCTTGCCGCGAACTACGGGTCGGTGATGCAGGTGATGGGGGCGCTGTCGGGCGCCGGCTACGCCAAGATCGGCCTCATCACGGAACAGGCCGCGCCGCAGCAGGGCCAGTAAGCTGATGCGCACCGGGTTTACGGTTTCCACCATCGGGCATGTCGGACTGATCGTTCTCGCGGTCGTCGGCATCGGCATGGGGCGACCGATGGACCCGACGCCGGTGGAGTCGATTGCCGTCGACCTGATCCCGGTCACCGAGTTCGACAATATCCGCCTCGGCACGCTCGACAGCACGGTGGTCGAGACCGAGGCGCCATCGGTGGTGGACTCCGAGAAGCCGGCTGAACTGGCGCAGCCGACCGGCAACACCGAAGAAGACCAGCCGACGCCGATGGACAATCCGGACCCGACTCCGGCGCCGACCGAGCAGACCGCTCCGGCCCCCGAAGCAGCGGCCGAGCCGGTGGTCGAGCCCGAACCGGAAGAGGCGCCCACCCCGGCGCCGCGGCCGGCGGTCGAGCCGCAGCCCGAGCCGGTCCCCGAACCGGTGGCCGAACCGACGCCGGCGGAGCCGACCCCGGTGGCGACGCCCGAAGCGCCCGATCCGGCCGAGAGCGCGCCCAAGCCACGGACGCACACCGCTTCGCTCGAGCAGAAGCGCGCCGAGTTCAAGAAGCAGCAGGAAGCGCAAAAGCAGAAGCAGGCGGACGAGAAGGCCAAGGCCGAAGCCGACAAGAAGAAGGCCGAGGAAGAAAAGAAGCGCAAGGCCGCCGAAGAGAAGAAGCGCATCGAGCAGGCCAAGGCGGACCAGGCCCAGAAGGTGGCCGATGAGGTCGCCAACCTGATCAATAACGAAGAGTCGCGCGGCGCCACTACGGGTTCGGGCGGCGAGGCGACGCTCGGTCGTGAGGATGGCCGCTCGGCAACCCTCAGCCAGTCCGAGATCGGGGCGCTGGTGGCGCAACTGAAGGGATGCCTGTCGGTGCCGCCGGGGGCCGCCGAGGCCGGTTCCGAGGTGCAACTGCAATTCACCGTCGCCGGCGATGGCTCGGTGTCGGGCCGCCCCGAGGTGGTGAGCACCACCAGCGACGCCATGGCGACGGCCTATGCCGGCGCGATGTCGCGTGCGGTGTCGCGCTGCGGCCCGTACATGATGGTCGCAGGGCAAGATGTCAGAGCATTATTCCGGGCCAGAGATTTCTGATGCCCGCCACAGTATCCGAATGGAGACCCACATGACCCTGATCACCCGGCGCAATGCGCTCAAGCTCGGCCTCGCCGGCGGTGCCTTCGCGCTCGCTACCCCGTCGCAGGCGCTGGTCGAGATCGTCGTCAGCGGCGGCAATTTCACCCCGCTGCCGATTGCCATCCCGGATTTCGCCTCGTCCGATCCGGCGTTTGGCGCCGAGATCGCGCAGATCGTGCGCGACAACCTCAAGCGCTCGGGGCTGTTCGTTCCGCTTGACCCCGCCTCGCTGCCGATCCGGGTGGGTGATGTCACCAACGAGCCGGATTTCGCCGCCTGGCGCGCCGCCACCGTCGATGCACTGGTGATGGGCTCGGTGGAGCGCGGGGCCGAAGTCGCCTCGCAGGTGCGCGTCTGGGACACCCAGGCTTCGGCCCAGGTGGTCGGCAAGTCGTACAAGACCGACGCGCAGAACTATCGGCGCATCGCCCATATCGTCTCCGACGCGATCTATGCCTCGCTGTCGGGCGGCACCGGCTATTTCGACACCCGCATCCTCTATGTCGCCGAGAGCGGCCCCAAGGCCAACCGCGTCAAGCGTCTCGCCATCATGGACCAGGATGGCTTCAACGTGCAGTACCTGAGCTCGGGCAAGGCACTGACCCTGTCGCCGCGGCTGTCGCCGGATGGCGGCTCGGTGGCCTTCACCTCCTATGAGGATGGCAATCCGCAGGTCTATGTCGCGGGCCTCGGCGGCGCTTCGAAGAAGCTGATCAATGGGGCGCCGATGTCGTTCGCGCCGCGCTACTCGCCCGATGGCGGCACCGTGGTGTTCTCGGTGTCGAATGGCGGCACCACCAATATCTATGCGGCGGGCGCCGGCGGCGGTAACCCGACCCAGCTCACCAGCGGCGCGGCGATCGATACCTCGCCCTGCTACTCGCCGGATGGCTCGCGCATCGTGTTCGAAAGCGATCGCGGCGGCAGCCCGCAGCTCTACATCATGGGGGCCGGCGGCGGCGGGGCGCAGCGCATCTCGTATGGCGAGGGCAGCTATTCCACCCCGGTGTGGTCGCCGGCCGGCGATCTCATCGCCTATACCCGCCAGTCGGGAGGCCAGTTCCATATCGGCATCATGAAGCCTGATGGCTCGGGCGAGCGGATCCTGTCGTCCTCGGGCCAGGTGCAGGAAGGCCCGACCTGGGCGCCGAACAGCCGCGTCATCGGTTTCTTCCGCGATCCGGGCGGCGATGCCGGCCCGAGCCTTCACTCGATCGACATCTGGGGCCGGAACGAGCTCAACCTCAAGACCGAGAGCTTTGCGTCCGATCCGGCGTGGTCGCCGCTGAGGGGGTAAAGCTCCGCGAGGGCCGGTGCGGGCTAACCCCCACCCCTTAAGAAAGGGGAGGGAGACCCTCCCACCGATTTCGAGACTGCCGTCTCCCTCCCCCTGTTTGGGGGGAGGGGACAGGGGTGGGGGGCAACTCGCACCGGTCGATCGAGTGTTTCACTGTTCCGTGTCTTCCCCGCAACATCACGGAAAAGCCCGGATTCCGGCCACATTCGCGCCAGAATGACCAACAATTAACCAAGCGCGACAACCCCGCCTTAAGATTACCAACGGTAAAAAAGGCGTCTCAAATCCTTCCGATTAGGAGTCAACCCGGATGCGTTCAGTAACGCCCCTTCTCGCCGTGCTGCGTGCTGCCGCGCTGGTGGTTCTCGTGGTCGCCGTGGCGGCCTGTTCGCGCAATGGCGCCGGTGGCACCGGCGTCGGTAATCTCGGGCCCGGCGGCGGCGCCCCCGGCAGCCAGCAGGAATTCCTGGTGAGCGTCGGCGACCGTGTGTTCTTCGAGACCGACTCCTCGAGCCTGACCCCGACCGCCATGGCGACGCTCGACAAGCAGGCTGCCTGGCTCAACCAGTACCGCAACTACCGCATCCTGATCGAAGGCCACGCCGACGAGCGCGGCACCCGCGAGTACAACATCGCGCTCGGCGCGCGTCGCGGCTCGATCGTGGTGAACTACCTGGTGTCGAAGGGCGTCGACCAGCGCCGCATCACCACCAAGTCGTTCGGCAAGGAGCGTCCTGTGGCCATCTGCAACGATATTTCGTGCTGGTCACAAAACCGCCGTGCTGTGACGGTGGTACAGTAAGCGTTGAGCGAGCTTCGGGGCGGAGGTCGCGGCCACGCGATGTCTCACGCGTAATCCCCGAAGCTTTATCGACTGGAGGCATAAGCGCCGGGCGCCGCGTAATTGGGCCCGGCGCTTTCTTTTTGTCGAAATCCTGCGCTAATCCAATGGCGTGCGGTCGATGACCGCGCATGATCCCACTGGACCCCTCCCGGACCCGACGGAGCTTTGATGGTGAAACTGCCCCCAATTCGTGGATCGGCCCGCCGACCCGCGATCTATGCCGCCCTCGTCACTGCGGTGCTGGCCGCGCCGGCGCTTGCCGCCACCGGTTCGCTGCCGGCCGACGTGCTCATGCCGCCCAAGCCGATCGCCGAGACGCGCATCCAGGTGGCGCAGAACCAGCAGTCGAGTGCGCAGCTGCTGGTGCGCATCCAGGAGCTCGAGGACCTGATCCGCACATTGACCGGTCGGGTCGAAGGGCTGGAGTTCCAGCTCACGCAGATGCAGACACAGCTCGCAAAGCAGGCCGAGGACAACGAGTTCCGCTTCCAGCAGCTGGAAGGCGGTGCTGGGGGAAAACCCCAGGCGGCAGCGCCAACTGACGGCGTGACGCCGTCCGATACGCTGCCGCAGACCCCGGCCCAGAATGCACCGGCGACCGCCGACGCGGCGCCGCAGCCCGAACAGCCGGCTCCCCCGGCTGACGGCGGCGCCGACGTGCCCATGGACAGCCTCGACGAGGGCGCCCCGATGGACGCCCTCGGCGACTCCGCCGATCCGCTGCTGAAGGGCGGCATCGACCAGCTCGGCACGATGACCGAGGGCGATCCACTGGGCAGCCGGCCGCTCGATCTCAGCCTCAGCAATGGCGGGGAAATTTCGAGCGGCGACGCCAAGGCGCAGTACGATGCCGGCTATGACGCGATGACGCGCGGCGACTATGCCTTCGCGTCGGACCAGTTCCAGCAGTTCGTGGCGCTCTATCCCGACGATCCGCAGGTACCCGACGCCATCAACTGGCTCGGCGAAGCGCTGATCCAGCAGGGCGAGTTCACCGATGCGGCGCAGGTGCTGGCCGACGGTTACACCAAGCACAAGGACAGCAAACGCGCGCCCGACATGATGCTGAAGCTCGGCGTGGCGCTGGTGGGCGCCGACCAGGTGGATGTGGGGTGCCGCACCTTCTACACGCTGAAGCAGCGCTACCCCCAGCTCAGCGCGGCCTTCACGCAGCGCCTCGACGAGGAAGCGCAGAAGGCGAAATGCCCGGTGAGCTGATCGACAGCGAGGCCAGCTTCGCCCCACTCGCCCAATTCCGGCGAGTGGGGCTTGCTGTTTCCGGCGGACCGGACAGCCTGGCGCTGCTGCTGCTGGCGGCCGAGTATGCCCGGCGGCACAGGGCGCACGAGCGTTTCGTGGTCTATTCCGTCGATCATGGCCTGAGGCCCGAGGCGGCAGCGGAGGTGGCCTATGTCACCGATGCCGCACGCCAACTGGGTTTGGCGGCAAGGGCGCTCCGCTGGGACGGAGTGAAGCCCACGAGCGGCGTGCAGCAGGCGGCCCGCAGGGCGCGCTACGGCCTGATCGCCGAAGCGATGGCGGCGGACGGGGCGGAAATTCTGGTGACCGCGCACCACCTGGCAGACCAGGCTGAAACGGTGCTGATGCGGCTGGCGCATGGCAGCGGCGTCGAGGGGCTGCGCGGCATGGATTACCTGGCCGAGATCGGCGGGCTGATTGTCGTGCGGCCGCTGCTGGCGGTCGATCCGGCAGACCTCGCGCAGCTGGTCGCCGCGTCTGATCTGGTGCCGGCCCACGATCCCAGCAATCTCGACACCGACTATGAGCGGGTCCGCTGGCGCCAGATGCTGCCGCAGCTGGCGGCGCTGGGGCTCGATGCGCGCCGGCTGTTGCGGTTTGCCGACCGGATGCGCGATGCCGACCAGGCGCTTGCCGCGATGGCGGCGCAGGTGGCGATGGAGGTCGACCCGGTGACCGGGGCTGGCCGCATGGCGCGCGCCAAACTGGTCAAATTGCCGCGAGCCGTAGCGATCCGGGTGATTGCGGGGCTGCTGGACCAGGTGGGAGGCGGGCAGAAGCCGCACGATCTCGCGCCGGTCGAGGTACTGACCGATCGGTTACGCCTGGAACCGGCCCTGAAGCGGACAAGTTTGCATGGTTGTCTCGTCAGCTGTGATGGCGCGACGATCGTCGTGGCGCGGGAGGCCGGCCGACAGGCGGCGCGTCAATCCCGCGTGCGGTCCGATCCACCCGTGACGCGGAATTAACCGGAAAAGCGCAAGCTCTCTCGACTTTCCGGCCAAACCGCCGCACCAGTTTCGGCCCGCCGATACCTTGTAAGGCCCAGGAGCGAGGCCTACATTCGCCCCAACTCTCCGGCCTCTCCCGTGCCGGACTTCAGGACAGGATTGATGAACGTCAATTTCCGGAATTTCGCCATCTGGCTGGTGATTCTGTTCATGCTGATGGGCCTGTTTCAGGTCTTTCAGTCGTCGACCAAGTCGATTTCGACGACGGACAAGAGCTATAGCCAGTTCGTTTCCGACGTCGATGCGGGCAGCGTCCAGCAGGTGACCATCACCAACGACATCGTCTCGGGCGTGCTGAACAACGGCACCAAGTTCCAGACCGTGTTGCCGCCGCAGGAATCGGACATCATTTCGCGGCTCGAGCAGCGCGGCGTGCAGATTACGGCGCAGCAGCCGGAGTCGAGCCCGTTCTGGGGCATGCTGCTGACCTCGTGGCTGCCGTTCCTCGTCATCATCGGCGTGTGGTTCTTCTTCATCCGGCAGATGCAGGGCGGGGGCCGTGGCGGCGCCATGGGCTTCGGCAAGTCGCGCGCCAAGCTCCTGACGGAAACGCAGGGCAAGATCACCTTCGAGGACGTTGCCGGTGTCGACGAGGCCAAGCAGGACCTCGAGGAAATCGTCGAATTCCTGCGCGACCCGGGCAAGTTCCAGCGCCTGGGCGGCAAGATCCCGCGCGGCGTGCTGCTGGTCGGCCCGCCCGGTACCGGTAAGACGCTCATCGCGCGCGCCGTGGCCGGCGAAGCCAATGTGCCGTTCTTCACCATTTCGGGTTCGGACTTCGTCGAAATGTTCGTCGGCGTGGGCGCGTCGCGTGTCCGCGACATGTTTGAGCAGGCCAAGAAGAATGCCCCGTGCATTATCTTCATCGACGAAATCGACGCCGTCGGCCGTCACCGTGGCGCGGGCCTGGGCGGTGGTAACGACGAGCGCGAGCAGACGCTGAACCAGCTGCTGGTCGAGATGGACGGCTTCGAAGCGAACGAGGGCATCATCCTCATCGCCGCGACCAACCGCCCCGACGTGCTGGATCCGGCGCTGCTGCGTCCGGGCCGCTTCGACCGTCAGGTCGTGGTGCCGAACCCCGACGTGCAGGGTCGCGAGAAGATTCTCAAGGTGCATGTGCGCAAGGTGCCGCTGGCTCCCGACGTGGACCTCAAGGTGCTGGCCCGCGGCACGCCCGGGTTCTCCGGCGCGGACCTGATGAACCTCGTCAACGAGGGGGCTCTGCTCGCGGCACGCCGCAACAAGCGCTTCGTCACGATGAGCGAATTCGAGGATGCCAAGGACAAGCTGATGATGGGCGCCGAGCGCCGCACCCTCAGCCTGACCGAGGAAGACAAGAAGCTCACTGCGTATCACGAAGCCGGGCACGCGCTGCTGGCCATCAAGATGGATGCATCCGATCCGATCCATAAGGCGACGATCATCCCGCGCGGTCGTGCGCTGGGCATGGTGATGCGCCTGCCGGAGCGCGATCAGGTGTCGCTGACCCGCCGCAAGGCCTATGCCGACCTCGCCGTCGCCATGGGTGGCCGCGTCGCCGAGGAGGAGATCTTCGGCTACGAGAAGGTGACCTCGGGCGCTTCGGCCGACATCAAGATGGCGACGAGCCTGGCTCGCGCCATGGCCACCGAATGGGGCATGTCGGACAAGCTCGGCCCGCTGCTCTATGGCGATGCGCAGGACGAGGTGTTCCTCGGGCGCTCGATGATGCAGCGCAACACCCACATGTCGGACGAGACCCAGCAGGTGGTCGATGCCGAGGTGAAGCGCTTCGTCGAGGAAGGCTACCAGACGGCGCAGAAGGTGATCCGCGACAATATCGACGATCTCCACACCATCGCCCAGGCGCTGATCGAGTTCGAAACGCTGACCGGTGACGAAATCCGCGGGCTGATGGAAGGCAAGACGCCGCTGCGTCCGTCCGACACCGATCCGCCGGTGAAGTCGACCGGTGTGCCGACTGCCGGCAAGTCGGGCAAGAAGCGCCCCGACGCCGAGCCGGGCGGCGCGCCCGAGCCGCAGCCGGGCAGCTGACGTCTCCCAAAATCCAAAGCAAAGGGCCGCCCTTTGGGGCGGCCCTTTGCTTTGTGACGGTTTGGCGGGTTGTGTTTTGCGCGCCGCTGCCGCAAACCGTTCCAGATGTTCTGGTTTGGTCGGGCTTTGAACCGAACAGGCTGCAACACTGCCTGAATACGCCGCCGGAGCCGCCGCTTGAAGACGCCGAAGAAGCACGCTGACCTCGACCTGTTCGCCCGCATGCTGAAGGTGTTCGCCGATACGCCGTGGCTGCATTACGGGCTGTGGCTCGAGGGCGAGATGCCGAGCTTTCCCAGGGTCCGGCAGGCGCAGGAGCGTTATGTCGACAAGCTGCTGGCGCTGCTGCCCGCGGCGCCGGCGCGCGTCCTCGATATCGGCGGGGGCACGGGCGCCATGGCCGGCCGCCTGGCGTCGCTTGGCTACAGCGTCGAAATGTTGACGCCCAGCGAGGTGCAGGTCGGCATCGCGCGGGAAGCGCTCGGTGGCGCCGCGACAGTGCACCTGTCGCGGCTCGAGGACTTTGCGCCCGGCACGCGGTTCGACGTCTGCCTGTTCTCCGAGAGCTACCAATATATCCCGCTCGCCGCTTCGTTCGCCAAACTGGGCGAGCTGCTGGCGCCCGATGGCAGGGTGGTGATCGCCGACTGCTTCCGCTCCGACGGTTATCAAGGGGGCAGGGCGATTGGCGGCGGGCACCGCTATTCGGGGTTCCTGAACGCAGTCGAGAGTTCGGGCTTCGTCATTGCCAGCAATGAGGACGTGACGGCGCTGGCTGCGCCATCCATCGAGATCGACCGGATGCTCTATCGCGATGTGCTTTCTCCGGTGGTCACCCAGCTCGGTGGCCTGTTGGAGGAGAAGCGTCCCATCACGCATTGGCTGGCGCGGCAGGCCTATGGCCTGTTCGTCAATTCCAGGGAACGGCAACGCATCGCCGATCGGCTGCAGGCGGAGTATCGCACGCCCGAGCTGTTCGTCGCCAACAACACCTACCGGTTCCTCACGCTGCAGCGGCGCGCCGGCTGAGCCTGCGGCGGGCCGACAACAGTTGTCGGTATTCGCCGGTCCGGCCCAACATCCGCCGGGATCGGCCGGTTAACGAAACGGCACCAATCTATTTCGTATGCTTGGGCCCTGGCGCTAGATTTGGCGTCATCCCAGTTCGAGGGCTTCTCATGGCGCGCAGATATTTCGGCACGGACGGCATTCGCGGGTTGGCGAACGGCGAAAAACTGACCCCCGAGCTGGCCATGAAGGTCGGCATGGCGGCCGGCCTGAAATTCGTCAATGGCGACCATCGCAACCGCGTGGTGATCGGCAAGGACACGCGCCGTTCCGGCTACATGATCGAGAGCGCGCTGACCGCCGGTTTCACCGCCGTGGGGATGGATGTATACCTGCTCGGGCCGATGCCGACCCCTGCCGTCGCCATGCTGACCCGTTCGCTGCGCGCCGACCTGGGCGTGATGATCTCGGCCTCGCACAACCCGTTCGACGATAACGGCATCAAGTTGTTTCGCCACGACGGCTACAAGCTCAGTGACGCGCTCGAGGACGATATCGAGCAGCTGATGGATTCCAACATGCTGGGCCAGCTGAGCGTCGGCCGCGATATCGGCCGCGCCCATCGCGACGAGGCGGCCCAGACCCGTTACATCGAGTACGCCAAGCGCACCATGCCCAAGGGCATCGACCTCACCGGGCTGCGGGTGGTGCTCGATTGCGCCAATGGCGCCGCCTACAAGGTGGCGCCGACGGCGCTGTGGGAACTGGGCGCCGAAGTGTTCGTGATCGGCAACGAGCCCGACGGCTTCAACATCAACGACAAGGTCGGCTCCACCGCGCCCGAGGCGCTGATCGCCAAGGTGAAGGAGCTGCGCGCCGATATCGGCATCGCGCTCGATGGCGATGCCGACCGGGTGATCATCGTCGACGAGAAGGGCGAGATCGTCGATGGCGACCAGTTCATGGCGGTGATCGCGCAATCCTGGCATGCCCGCGGCGAGCTCCGGGGGGGCGGCCTGGTTGCCACGGTGATGAGCAACCTGGGCCTCGAACGCTACCTCGGCGGCATCGGGCTCAGCCTCGAGCGCACCCAGGTGGGCGACCGCTACGTGCTCGAAGCGATGCGCGCCAAAGGCTTCAATGTCGGCGGCGAGCAGAGCGGGCATATCATCCTCTCCGATTTCACTACCACCGGCGATGGCCTGATCGCCGGCCTGCAGCTGCTGGCCGTGGCCAAGCAGGCGGGGCGGGCGGTTTCCGAAATCTGCAAGCGCTTCGACAAGGTGCCGCAGCTGCTGCAGTCGGTGCGCTACAAGGAAGGCAAGCCGCTGGAGCACAAGCTGGTGCAGCAGGCGATCAAGGAAAGCCAGGCGCGCCTCGGCGATACCGGACGGCTGGTCATCCGCCCTTCCGGCACCGAGCCGGTGATCCGCGTCATGGCGGAAAGCGACGACGAAGGGCTGGTGCTCGCAGTGGTCAGCGAGATCGCCGCGACGATCAAGAAGGTCGCATAGGGGCGCACCACCGCAGAGCCGGTGCGGGCTGACCCCCACCCCTGCCCCCTCCCCCTAAGAAGGGGAGGGACCCTCGCACATATATCGAGGCTATCGTCTCCCTCCCCTGTTGAGGGCAGGGCTATCGCATATGAACGGCCACCGGGCTCTCCTTGCTCCTCCACCGCGCAGCGGGGGAGGGGGACCAGCGAAG